>Ga0213835_100016_pt1 | contig 289225 bp, 266 predicted proteins | sample SWPATP01_FD_160576 | JGI IMG/M metagenome (GOLD analysis project Ga0213835, IMG submission 160576) | Coastal seawater microbial communities from Marineland, Florida, United States - SWPA TP0 #1 | ecosystem: Environmental > Aquatic > Marine > Coastal | place: USA: Florida | collected 2016-08-05
ATTCGTTCGGAATTCACTTCATTTGCTCTACTTTAGCGGCCTCCGGTAAGCCGCACAGACAGACTCTGTGAGCTGCCCACACGCATTCAGTGAGGTTCGCAATGTCGTTGTCCTGCGCCGCCCCGGCTGCCGTTTTTGACTCCGCCAGTCAGGGCGACTCCGCTTATGCGCGCATCCGCCGAGATATTCTTTCCTGCCGCTTGATGCCGGGCGTCACCATCACCGAGCCCGGCTTGATGGAGACCTATGACATCGGCAAGAGCAGCTGCCGCATAGCCTTGACCCGACTGTCCCACGAAAACCTGGTGACCTCGCGCCCACGCAAGGGCTATCAGGTCGCGCCGATCACCGTCAAAGACGTTGAGGAAGTATTCACCCTGCGGGTCCAGCTCGAACCGCTGGCGGCAAGACTCGCGGTCGGGCGAATCGACATCGAGCGCTTGAAAGTGTTGGAGGCCGCCTGCCGGGTCAAGCATCTGGTGCCGTTGCCCGACCAGATCGACGTATTCATGGACGCCAACAAAGCGTTCCATCTAGAAATCGCCCAGGCGACCGGGAACGACCGGCTGTTGCGCACCCTGTCCAGCCTGATGGACGAGATGAGTCGGCTCGTGGCACTGGGTTTCAACGTGCAAGGCACCAAGCCCGAGATCAAGCACGACCATAATGCGATGATCGCCGCGTTCGAAGAAGGCGATGCCAAAAAGGTCGAGCTGATAGCCCGCCGTCATATCGAAACCTTTCAGGCCATGACCCTGGAAAAGGTCTACGCCAGCCTGAGCGAGACCGGTGCCTCGTTGCCAATGCTTGCCGCGAGGTTCGCCCGATGAATGCCGCCGCCAAAGTGCAACACAAGGTCGCAGCGATCAGCCTGAGCGGCATCCGCCAGCAGTTCGGTACTCTGGAAGTGCTGCGTGACATTTCGTTCGAGGTTGCGCCTGGGGAAATTATCGCGCTGCTGGGCACCTCTGGCTGCGGCAAAAGCACGTTGCTCAACGTCGCCTCGGGCCTGCTCAAACCGGATCATGGCAGCCTGACCATCGATGGCATCGCGGCAGAGCGGTTCAGCGATTGGCAACGCATCGCCTATATGTTCCAGGAGGACCGCTTGCTGCCTTGGCGCAGCGTTCAGGCTAACGTCGCGTTCGGTCTGGAAGCCACTTCGTTGTGTGGCCGGCAACGCAACCAGCGTGTCGAGCAAGTGCTGCGACTGGTCGGTCTAGAGGCGTTTGCCAACGCCTGGCCTCACCAACTTTCAGGCGGCATGCGCAGCCGCGTTGCACTGGCTCGCAGTCTGGTGGTGCAGCCGCGAATTCTGTTGATGGATGAGCCTTTCTCCAAGCTCGACCCACACACCCGCAGTCAGATGCATGACGAACTGCTGCGCCTGCAAGCACTCAGCGCCATGACCGTCATTTTCGTCACCCATGATGTGGAGGAAGCGGTGGTACTGGCCGACCGGGTCATCGTGCTGGAGCCCCGCCCCGGTCGCATCCGAGCGGTCAAGTCACTGTCATTGCCGCGACCGCGCATTCCCACCGATGCAGCGGTCACCGAACGCGTTCGCCAACTGCGTCTGGAACTGTGACATGGACCACGCAAAACGCTACTCCAGTCTGCTCCTGCAACGCCTCGTCCTCGTCGCCATCTTCGCGGTGCTCTGGTGGTACGCGGCGGGCAAGGTGCCGTCGTTCGTATTGCCAGGGCCGCAGAAGGTGTTCACCGCCCTTGGCGCGCTATTACACAGCGACACGTTTCTGCACGACGTTGGGGCGACCATGGGCCGGGTGTTCAGCGGGTTCCTGCTGGCCGTGGCCGTGGGCACACCGCTGGGCCTGGCGCTGGGCACGAGCCGGGTACTGGCCCGGTTCTTCGAGCCACTGCTGGCCGTTTTCAACACGGTGTCGTCAGCGATCTGGGCGATTTTTGCGATCATCTGGTTCGGTATTTCCGACGCGACCACGGTGTTCGTGGTGTTCATGACGGCCATGCCGCTGATCCTCACCAATGTCTGGCAGGGCGCGCAGACCGTGGAGCGACAGTACGTTGAACTGGCCCGTTCATTTCGGATGTCGCGGCTGCAGATCCTGCTGAAGATTTCCCTGCCCAGCATCCTGCCGTACTTTTTTTCCGGAGCGCGTCTGGCGTTCGGTTTTGGCTGGCGGGTGTCGCTGGTGGCCGAGACCCTGGGCGCCTCGGACGGCATCGGTTATCGCCTGCGCCAAGCCGCGGATCTGGTGCAGAGCGATCAAGTCTTTGCCTGGACGGTGTTGCTGGTCGCGTTGATGTTGCTGCTTGAAGCCGGAGTGCTCAAACCCCTCGAGCGTCGGCTGTTCCGCTGGAAAACCCACAGTCTCTAACCCATAAGGTTTCACCCCATGCGTAAATTGATCATTGCCGCGGCCTTGGCTGCGAGTGCTGTGCTGCCCGTCGCTGCCCATTCGGCGGACAAAGTGCGAATCGGTTACTGGACCAGCGGCGTCAGCCTGGGCTACGGCTCCGTGCTGGAAGCCAAGGATTTCCTCGCCAAACGCGGGGTTGAAGCGGAGTTCGTGCACTTCCCTGATGTCAACGCCCCCATCCGCGCATTGGCCGCAGGTTCCATCGATCTGGCGTTCGGGGCGCCGCTGGCCGGGGTGTTCAGCTCGGCGGCAGAAGGCGTGCCGATCAAGATCTTCGCGGCTACCCAGCCTGCGGATGTGCAATTCGTCGTCCCAGCTGACTCACCCATCCAGTCTATCGACGAACTCAAAGGCAAGAAGGTTGGCATGTCCCCGGCAGGCTCGTCAGTGGCGGTGATCGCCAGTGCGGTGCTGGAAGGCAATCACCGGATCAAGGCCAATGACTTCTCGCTGGTGGGGGGCAATGAGGCGCGTCTGGCGCAGTTCCTCGCGCAGAAGCAGGTCGATGCCGCCGCGTTGCGCTCGGTGACGGTCGCGCAGTTGGGGGATGAACTGAAACTGCGCCGCCTGGGCAGTTTTGCCGATGAGTGGAAAACCCTGACCCAGTCCGATGCGCTGCCCTACATCGGCGTTGGCACCGTCAGCGCCAAGCTCGCCGACAGCCAGCCGCAGACCGTTGCGCGTGTTATCGCTGCACTGCGCGACACCCTGGCTTGGGGTGACGCCCACCCTGATGAAGTGGTCGCGATCTTGAAGAAAAGCGCCAACCTGCCGGAAAACGACGCACGGGTCTACGTCAGCCAATGGAACGCCATGAACCGTCTGTCCTTTGAGCCACAAGACCTGGACACCTTGCGCCGCGAGCATCAGGTATTTACCGACGCAGGCCTGATCAAGGGCGAACTCAAGCCTGACCTGTTTACCACCGAACCCTACGCCCAATCCAAGAACCTCAAGTAATCACGGAGACAACGACTGTGAGCAAAACAATGAAAGCCCTGGTACTCGATGAACACGGCGACCTTGACCGGTTGCACGTGGTCGCTGACAAGCCGGTCCCGGCAGTCAGTGCAGGGCATGTGGTGATCCGCGTGGGGGCATCCTCGTTCAATTATCACGACGTGTTTACCGTCAATGGCATGCCGGGCATCAAGGTGCCGCTGCCGGTGGTGATCGGACTGGATCTGGCAGGCACCATCAGCGAGATCGGTGAAGGCGTCGAAGGCTGGAAAGTCGGCGATCGCGTTCTGATCAACCCGCTCAAGCCCGATGTTGGCCTGATGGGTGAAATGGTCGACGGTGGCATGGCCGAGTACGCCTTGGTCGATGCTCGCCAATTGATCCGCCTGCCAGCCGCCGTGAGCTTCGAACAGGCCGCGGCATTGCCGGTCGCCTATGGCACCGCCCACCGCATGCTGATCACTCATAACACCGTGAAGGCCGGCGACCGCGTGCTGATTCTCGGTGCCAGCGGCGGGGTGGGCACCGCCTGCGTGATTCTCGCCAAACTGCTGGGCGCTGAAGTCATCGCCTGTGCCGGCAGTGACGAGAAGGGGGAACGGCTCAAGGCCCTCGGCGCCGATCACGTGATCAATTACCGCGACACCGACTTCTCGAAATGGGCGATCGGTAAGTATGGCAAGCCACAGCGCCGCACGCACGAAGGTGGCGTCGATGTGGTGATCAACTTCACCGGCGGCGACACCTGGCTGCCTTCGCTCAAGTGCATCAAGCGCGGCGGCACCTTGTTGGTCTGCGGCGCGACGGCGGGCCACGACCCCAAGGAGGACCTGCGCTACGTGTGGAGCTTCGAGCTGAACATCAAAGGCTCCAACAGTTTCTACGAAGACAATCTGGTCGGCCTGCTCGACCTGATTGCCGAAGGCAAGATCAATCCGATCATCGACCGCGTGCTGCCGCTGGAACAGGCCGCCGAAGGCCTTGCCCTGATCCGCGATCGTGAGGTGTTGGGCAAGGTCGTCGTCACGCCTTGATCTGCTGATCCTCTCTTCGACCGGGTCGTACGTGCTTTGCGCCGCGCGGCCCGGTTCACCTCTTTGCCGTTATCCAAGGAACATTTCATGACCGACACTACGCTGCCCACCGCTGCAGATATTCAAGCCCGATTGCTCAAGGGGCCTTACCACCAATGGCTCGGCCTGCAAGTGCTGGAAGTGGGCGAGGGCAGCATCGAACTCAGCGCCACCTGGCGTGAAGAATGGGTGGTCAATGTCGAGGGCGGGTACACCCATGGAGGTATTCTCGCAGCGCTGGTCGACCTGACTGCAGACTGGGCGCTGGTGTCGAAAACCGGCAAGGGCGTGCCGACCATCGACCTGCGCGTCGATTATCACCGCGCCGCCAAAGGCGATCTTCGCGCCTGCGGCAAGGTGATCAAGTTCGGCAAGCAGTTTTCTGTTGCCGAAGCGCAGGTGTTCGACATCGAAGGCAATCTGGTCGCCAGCGGCCGCGGTGTCTACTCCACGCCTGCCCCGAAGGCCTGAGCCATGAGCGCCGCACTGGACCATCTGGTCATCAACACGCGTTTCGACATGGATGCCGCTGCGACGCTTTTCACGCAGCTGGGCTTCACCTTGACTCCGCGCGGGCATCATTCGTTGGGTTCGATCAACCATCTGATGATGTTTGCCGCGGGTTATCTGGAGCTGATCGGCCTGCCCTCGGGCACCGACACGTTGCGCCAGGAAGTGCTCGATAGCCCACGCGGCATCGACGGTCTGGTGATCAGGAGTGCCGATCCCAAGGCGACCCACGCCGACCTGGTACGCCAGGGTTTCCTGGTGCAACCGGTGCAGCATTTTTCCCGGCCGGTAGAACTCGACGGTGCGCTGCACGATGCGCGTTTCGGCACGGTGCGCTTGGTGCCTGGGCAGTTCGCCGCCGGGCGCGTGTATTTCTGTCATCACCAGACACCTGAGCTGGTCTGGCGCCCGGAGTGGTTGGGCCATGCCAATGGCAGCACAGCCGTGGTCGGCCTGACTATTGTCAGCGCCGAGCCGGAACAAACCTGTGAGCACTACGCGAAACTGGGCCGTTTCGATGAGGGCTTTGCCCTGGAACTGGTCGACGCCACGGCGCTGCGAGCGCGCTTTGGTGAGTTGGCGCAGTCGCTCAGCGCACGGGAGGAACGTTTTGCAGCCATCACCCTGCGCGGCGCCGATCTGCCGGGCATGGCCCGGCGCGCAGCGGATCTGGGTCTGCAACATCTGCACGAAAGCGCCCGGGTGGTGATTGCCATTGCGGCGTTCGACACCTTGCTTGAGTTCATCCCATGAATGACGTTATTTGCAACCTGGGGGATGTGGTCGGGCCACATAGCCCAGGCGATCGCCTGGCGTTTATCGGTCTGGATGGCGGGCTGAACGAATCCCCATATCGCTTCGATCAGCTCAATGACCTGGCCAATGCGACTGCCCGAGGCTTGAGTGCGCGCGGCTATGAACAGGGCGAGCGCATCGCTATTTTGGCCGCAAACTCTGTCGAGTTCATCGCAGTAGTGCTAGGCATCATGCGCGCCGGACTGGTGGCGGTGCCGGTCAACTACCGTTTTCCCAGGGCGTTAATCGAATATGTGGTCGCCGACAGTGGCGCACGGCTGCTATTTTGCGATTCGGCTCGCGCTGAGCAGGCCCCGGCAGACGTTGAGCGGGTGCTGCTGGACGGCGGCCTGAAAGCGGGTCTGAAACAGTTCGTCGAACCGGGGGCGTTCGTGTCGTTCGCGCCGACCGCCGATGAGCCGGCGATGATCCTCTACACCTCTGGTTCCACTGGCAAACCCAAGGGTGTCGTGTTGAGCCATGCCGCGCACCTCTGGGTGGTGCGCACCCGTCTTGAAGCGACGCCACTGGCCGATGAGCGCGCGTTGATCGCCGCGCCGCTGTACCACATGAATGCCCTGGCCCTGGCGCTGTTGACCCTAGCCGGTGGCGCGACCGCTGTGTTGTTGCAGCAGTTCATCGCGCAGGATTACATCGAGGCCATCGAGCGCTATCGCTGCACCTGGCTGACGGCGGTGCCGCCCATGATCGCCATGATGCTCCGTGAGCAGGCGCGTCTGGCGCGTGCCGATCTGAGTTCAGTGCGGGTGGTCAGAATGGGTTCGGCGCCGGTGAGCGCGAGCCTGCTGGATCAGATCACCCAGCTGCTGCCTAATGCCCGAGTGATCAACGCCTACGGTACCACCGAAGGCGGTCCGGTGGTGTTCGGGCCTCATCCTGCAGGGCTGCCGAGCCCTGCGCTGTCTGTCGGGCATGCCCATCCTCAGGTGCAACTGCGGTTGCGCGACAACTCGGGCGCCGTTGCCGATGAAGGTGTGCTGGAGCTGAAAAGCCCCAGTCTGATGTCCGGTTACCACAACCGCCCGGATCTGCGTGATCCATTCACCGCCGATGGTTTCTACATCACCGGCGACGTGTTCCGCCGCGATCATGACGGCTTCTACAGCTTCATCGGTCGCTGTGACGACATGTTCGTCAGTGGTGGCGAGAACATTTACCCCGGCGAAATCGAGAAGCTGCTCGAACGTCATCCCGCCGTCCAGCAGGCCTGCGTGGTGCCTGTGGAGGATGCAATCAAGGGCTTCAAACCCATGGCCTTCGTGGTCCTCAGACGCGCTGCTCAAGCCTGCGAACAACAGCTCAAAGAATTCACCCTCGAACACGCCCCGGCTTATCAGCATCCACGGCGCATCTGGTTCGTCGATGCACTGCCGCTGGCCACCACCAACAAGATCGATCGACCGGCCTTGCTGCTGGACGCCAACCGGCGCCTGCAAGAGCGCACCCCGGAAAACAGCCACCCGGAAAACCTTTAATAATCGTCAAGCTCAGGAACCCACCATGCGTCATTTATATCTGCTGCCACTTGCATTGGCGTGCGCCACCTCGGCCTACGCACTCGACGACGTGACCGTAGCGCTGGCCATTCCGCCCGCCGTTCATGATGGCGCGCCCTTTGCGGCGGCCGAGGAACTGGGGCTGTTCAAGGCGCAAGGCCTGGCGGTCAACGTCGTGGTCTTTCAAGGGGCCGGTGCCTTGTTGCCCCAGGTGGCCAGCAAGCGCGTGACCTTTGGTTTCCCCGTGGCGGAGCCGGTGATCTCCAGCTATTTCAACGGCAAGAACCCGCTGCCGGTGCGCTATTTCTACAATGGCGTGCCCAGCCAGACCCTGGAATACGCCGTGCTGGCCGACTCGCCGATCAAGACCCTGGCCGATTTGAAAGACAAGAAGATCGGCGTCGGCGCGCTCACCTGGGGCACCTTGCCCAACAGTCGCGCTGCGCTGAAAGTCGCTGGGCTCTCGCCGGGTGAGAACGTCGAGTTCGTTGCCGTGGGTGCGTTGGGTGCAGGGTTTCAGGCGCTGCGCAGCAAGCAGGTCGACGCGCTGAATTTCAACAACAGCTGGGACGACATGCTTGAGCTGTCAGGCACGGCGATTCGGCGCATCGCTTACCCCTCCGTGTTTCAGGAAAACCCTGGCAACGGGTTCATTGCCCATGAAGACACGTTCAAGGACAACCCCGACCTGATCCGCCGCTTTGGTCGGGCGTACACCGAGGCGCAATTCGTCTGCGAGGTCAATCCGGGTTTCTGCGTTCAGGCGTTCTGGCGGCAGCACCCCGAGAGCAAGCCTGCCGACGCGCAGGGCAAGGGCCTGGAAGATGCCAAGACCCTGCTGAGTCGTCGCCTGCAACGCACCTTGTACCGCGCCGATGGCACTCCGCGCACCCCTGGCGAATATGATCTGCAGGTGATTCGCCAGGCCATCGCGGCCATGGCCAGGACCGGTGAGTTCCCCACTGCGGACGTGCCGGTGGCGCGGATTTTCTCGAATGAATTCGTCGCCGCGTTCAATGATTTTGACAAGGCAGCCCTGCGTCAGAAGGCGGAGGCCGCCCAATGAGTTTGCGTCTGGACATCGATATCGTCGACGGCCTGATCGACCAGCCAAGGCGCATCCGCGCATCGGGCCTGACGCCAGGCATTGCGACGCTGACCACGACGCTGACACATCCGGACGGCAGTGTGTGGCGCAGTCGCGCCGAATTTCCAATTGCGAACGACGGCCTGCTCGATCTTGAGCAGCAGGCGCCAGTGGCGGGTGACTGGAGCATTGCCGACGGCATGGCCTGCGTGTGGGCACTGAAGCCGTTGAGCCAGCCCGTCATGGCGTCACACACCGACGGCGTCGCGCCACTTCCAATCACCCTGGAGCTGGAGGACGTATCTGGCCGCCGGGTGTCGACGGTCTTCGTGCAGCGCTTTCTGGCTGAAGGCGTGAGTCGTCGGGAAATTCGCGAACAGAACCTTTCCGGTACGCTGTTCACTCCGGCCGCAACCGGGCCGCATCCGGTGGTGATCGTGCTCAATGGCTCAGGCGGCGGTACCCCGGAGCAGCGCGCCGCACTGTACGCCGCTCACGGTTATCAGGGGCTGGCGCTTGCGTATTTCAAGGCCCCGGGGCGGCCTGAGCATATTTCCGATACGCCGCTCGAGTATTTCCAGACGGCCCTTGAGTGGGTGGCGCAGACGCTTAACCCCAAACATGGCTTCATCGCCGTGGCAGGCTTGTCGCGCGGAGGCGAGTTGGCATTGCTGCTGGGCGCCTATTTCCCCAAGCGGGTGTCGGCGGTCATCGGCTATGTGCCCAGTGCTGTGGTCCACGGCACCCTGCGTGCGGGGCGGCCTGATCAGCCTCGTGATGCCGATGCCTGGACGTGGCAGGGCAAACCCCTTCGCAACGTCTGGCGCGACAACCCGAGCGCGGACTGGACGGCATTCGACACCCCGCCTGCGCCGGGCGCTGCGATTCGTCAGGCACCGGCGTTCAGTGCTGTGGAGAGCAGTGCCGAGTTCGTCGTGGCGGCCAGGATTGCGGTGGAGCAAATCGCCGGTCCCGTTCTGCTGATTTCCGGCACCGATGACGGATTCTGGCCGTCGACTGCGTACAGCGCACGCATCGTCGCTGACCTGCAGGCGGCCAACCATCCATGGCCGGTGGAGCATGTGCGCAACGAAGGCGCGGGGCACGCGATCGGTTTTCCCTGTGTTCCGACCACGGTCATCGCCAGGCTGCATCCGGTGGCGGGCGTGGTCATCAGCGGCGGAGGCAGCGCGCAGGCCAACGCCCGTGCCAATCGACTGAGCTGGAGCAGGGTGCTGGGGTTTCTTGAGGCTGCGGTCGCCGCCAAGGGGCGTGAGTCATGAGTGCTGCCTTGGCGTTACACGATGTCGGGCTGACCTATGCCACGCGCCGGGGCGAAATCCAGGCACTGGCGGACGTGGAGCTAACGATCAGGCCCGGCGAATTCGTGGCCTTGCTGGGGCCATCCGGCTGTGGCAAGTCGACAGTGCTCAAGCTGGCGGCAGGGCTCCTGGCTGCGTCCAGCGGCCACATCGAGTTGGCGGGCGGCCTCGTCAATGGGCCGAGTCGGCACACCGGCGTGGTGTTTCAGAAACCCAATCTATTGCCGTGGAAAACCGTGCTGGACAACGTACTGCTGCCAGCGCGCACGTTGGGTCTGCCCAGCCAGCCCAGTGTCGAGCGCGCCAGGCAGTTGCTCGAACTGGTGGGCCTTGCCGCGTTCGCCGACGACTACCCCTTCGAATTGTCAGGTGGCATGCAGCAGCGCGTCGGCATCGCCCGAATGCTCCTGCACGACCCTGATCTGTTGCTGATGGATGAGCCTTTTGCCGCACTGGATGCGTTGTCCCGGGAGTCGCTGACGCTGGAGTTGCAACGCATCTGGAGTCAGCAACGCAAGTCGGTGCTGTTCATTACCCACAGCATTCAGGAGGCTGTGTTCCTCGCCGATCGGGTGCTGGTGATGTCACCCCGGCCCGGCCGCATCATCGATGAATTGGCCATCCCGCTGCCACGCCCGCGCACCCTGGAGACGCTGGCGCAATCGGACTTCACGGCGCTCTGCCAACACCTGCGCAGGCATTTCAGTCATGAATAAAGTGCTCTCGGTGCTGTACCCACTCCTCAGCCTGACGCTGCTGGTTCTGGTCTGGGGCGTCGCGGTCAGCGTGCTCGCCATCCCCGATTACGTGCTGCCGCCGCCTTCGGCCGTATTCGATGCGCTGGCCAGCGGTTTTGCCAGCGGCAGTCTGTGGCCCCACATCGGCGCCACCTTGGGCGAAATGCTCAGCGGTTACCTGATCGGCTGCCTGTTGGCGGTGGCACTGGGCGCGCTGCTGGCCGAGTCGCAAACCTTCGAGCGCTTCGTTTATCCGCTGCTCATCGGCTTGCAGGCCACACCCAAGGTCGCCCTGGGGCCGATCATCCTGGTGTGGTTCGGCTTTGGCATGGCCTCGAAAATCGTGCTGGTGGCGCTGGTCTGCTTCTTTCCTTTGTTCGTCAATACGGTCAATGGCATTCGCCGTACCGATGCCGAACTGCTGGACGCTTGTCGCTCGTTTTCGGCCTCACGCCTGTACCTGCTGATCCACGTGAAACTGCCCTCGGCGGCGGGTGAAATCTTTGCCGGTTTGCAGATTGGCGTCTCGCTGGCGCTCATCGGCGCGGTGGTGGGCGAGTTCCTTTCAGCCCAGCGGGGGCTCGGTTACATGATCGCCTCAAGCTCAGTCAGCATGAGCCTGTCCACCATGTTTGCCGGTGTGGTGCTGCTGGCCTTGATCGGGCTGTGCGGGGCGCAAACGATGCGCTGGCTGCAACGGCGAGTCATTTTCTGGGAGCCCGGTGCGGCTCGACACACCAAGCGTTAATGGAGAACTTCATGACTTTCAATTGGCAGAATCCGTATCCCACCACCCGCATTCCGTTGTTCGCACGCAACGTGGTGTCCACATCCCATCCCATCGCCGCCCAGGCGGGCGTGCGCATTCTGTTGGCCGGGGGCAACGCTGTGGATGCCGCGATTGCCGCCGCTGCGGCGCTGACGGTGGTCGAGCCGGTTTCATGCGGGTTGGGCAGCGATGCCTTCGCCCTGGTCTGGGACGGCCAGCAACTGCATGGCCTCAATGCTTCGGGTCATGCGCCCACGGCCTGGGACCTGAATCACTTTCGCAAACGCTACGGTGAAGATGGGCAGGGTCACGCCAAGCGCCCGGTGCGCGGCTGGGATGCGGTGACTATTCCCGGTGCGGTGGCCGGCTGGGCCGCGCTGCACGAGCGCTTTGGCAAGCTGCCGTTTGCCGACGTGCTTGAGCCTGCTGCCGAAATCGCCGAGCGTGGCATCACCCTCGCGCCCATCGTGGCACACAAATGGGCCGCCGCCATCCCGGCACTGCACGACCAGCCGGGCTTCGCGGACACCTTCATGCCGGGTGGGCGAGCGCCCAAAACCGGTGAAAAATTCGTCTTCAAGGATGCCGCACGGACCTTACGCACTCTGGGTCGGCAGGGCGGCCGTGCCTACTACGAGGGCGAGATTGCCGAAGCGATCGTCGCCTACGCCAAACAAACCGGCGGGGCGTTGACGCTGGAGGATTTGCGCGGCTACCAGCCTGAGTGGGTCAAGCCGATCTCGCAACGCTACCGTGGCCATGAGGTGCATGAGATTCCACCGAACGGCCAGGGCATCGCTGCCTTGATCGCGCTCGGCATTCTGGAGCATTTCGACCTGGCGTCGCTGCCGGTGGATTCGGCTCAATCCCAGCACCTGCAGATCGAGGCCATGAAGCTGGCGTTCGCCGATGTCTATCGCTACGTCGCAGACCCGAGCAGCATGGAGGTCACACCTGAACAGATGCTGGACCCAGCGTATCTGGCGAGCAGGGCGCGCCTGATTGACCCGGCAAAATCCACTCACCCAGAGCATGGGATGCCCAGGTCCGGAGGGACGGTTTACCTGTCGACAGCCGATGAAAACGGCATGATGGTGTCGTTCATCCAGTCCAACTACATGGGTTTTGGTTCTGGCATCGTGGTGCCCGGCTACGGCATCAGCCTGCAAAATCGTGGGGCGGGTTTCTCCAGTGATCCGGCATCGGCCAACGTCGTGGCCCCCGGCAAAAAGCCGTTTCACACCATCATTCCCGCGTTTCTTACCAAAGACGGCGTGCCGCAGATGAGCTTCGGGGTTATGGGCGGTGACATGCAGCCTCAGGGCCATGTGCAGACGCTGGTGCGCATGCTCGACTACCAGCAGCAGCCTCAGGCGGCCTGCGATGCGCCACGCTGGAAGGTCAACCATGACTTCTCCGTGGATCTGGAAGCGACCATGAACACCCAGGCGGTCGAAGGGTTGGCGAGCCGGGGGCATCGACTCAAATCTGTCGAAGACCCCTACATGGACTTTGGTTCGGGCCAGTTCATCTGGCGTCTGTCGGAGGATGCCGATCACGGTTACGTCGCTGCCAGCGACAGCCGACGAGATGGTCACGCGGCGGGCTTCTAGCGTCGGAGGCCATACCCGGGGCATCGACGATGAGCCGGGTATGGCGCTGACTTCTGGCTACGCGCAAATACGGCGCATCCGGCTTAAATGGCCGAGGGTAAGCAAACCTGACGCGTCAGGTTTGCGGCTGTTTGGGTGTCTTGAACAGTGCGCTTAGGAAGCGTTGCCCATAAAGCCCCACACCCAGCCCCGACACGATCAGGACGACGGCGACGATCTTATTGAATGACAGGTGTTCGTTGAAAATGATGACTGAGCCGAGCAGGCCGAACACCGGCACCAGCAGCGACAGCGGCGCGATCGTGGAGACCGGGTAGCGTTTCATCAGGGAATTCCACACCCAGTAGCCGAACAAGGTGTTGGGGTAAACCTGAAACAGGATCGACAGCACGGCGCGATAGTCCATCTGAGTGACCAGCGCTTGATACCCGGTTGTGCCATTTACCGCGAAATCGAGGGCAAACAGCGCAATGGGCGAAAACGCGCTGGACCATACAAGAAAGGCAAAGACGTGCGGGGTTTTAGCCTTCTTGTTGATCACGTTTGCCACGCTCCAGGCCAGCGCACCCATCACTACCAGCACCAGGCCGCTCGATGTCACGCTCCCATCGGCAATGGCAATGATGCTAAGCAAACCGCAGAACGCGATGGCCATTCCGGCGATCTGATAACGGGACACCGTTTCGTTGAAGACGCGGGCGCCCAGCAGGATGGTAAAGAACGCGCTGAATTGCAGCACCAGCGATGCGACGCCGGCCGACAGCCCTGACTGGATGCCTAGATTGACCAGGCCCCATAATCCGACGCCAAAGACCAGTCCATACCCAGCGAGGTAGCGCCACGGCACATCCGGTTTGGGAATGAAAAATATCGCGGGGAGGGCGCACAGGGTGAACCGAATACCTGCCAGGATGAACGGATCGACGGTGGCAAGTCCCAGTTTGATGACCGAGAAGTTCACGCCCCATATCGCGGTGATCGTGATGGCGAGCAGCAGGTGTCTGAGTTTCATAGGGATCTTCCTTGACGGGAGGTTGAGTAACGAGCGGTGAAAAACCACAGCAGCAAAGCGGCGGCACTGATCGACGCGCCCAGCATGCTGACGGCGGGCCATCCGTAGCGTTGGTAGGTCTGGGTTGCCGCCGCGGCGCCTAGTACGCTGCCCGTGGAGTAGAACAACATGTAGGCGCCGACCATGCGGCTTTGGGCGTTCGGCCGTGCCGCCAGGATCAGGCTTTGATTGGTGACATGAACGGCCTGAACGGCGAAGTCGAGCACAATCACGCCGCAGGCAAGGGCGAGCAGTGAGGTCTGGGCGAAGCCGATGGGCAGCCATGAAAGGGTCAACAGGCCCAGAGCGATACCGCTGACTCGCTGGCCGAGACCTTGGTCGGCCCAGCGGCCAGCCCTTTTCGCCGCCAGTGCACCGGCCACACCCACAAGGCCGATCAAGCCGATGGCCGTGTGGGACAAAGAAAGCGGCGGGGCGCTCAGCGGCAACACCATCGCCGTCCACAACACGGAAAACGCCGCGAAAATGAGCAGGGCCAGCAACCCCCGGATCTGCAACACCGGCTCGTTCAGCAGCAAATTGAACAGTGAACGGATCACCCCCGCATAGGTTTCGCCGGATCGCAGAGGTGGGGCGTCGGGCAAGCATCTGAACAACACCGCAGTGAGGGTCAGCATCAGCCCTGAAGAGGCGAAATACACGGCTCGCCAATCGGCCAAGTCAGCGATCAGCCCGGACGTGAAACGCGCCGGCAGAATCCCCAGCACAATGCCGCTGGTCACCGTGCCGACGGCTTGTCCGCGCTGTGAGGGCGGCGCCAGCACTGCCGTGAAGGCAACCAACACCTGAACGACCACGGCCATCAGGCCGACGATGACCATGGCGCCCAAAAGGGCTGGCCATGTCTGTGACGCGCCGACGCCCGCAAGTGCCAGGGCGCAGATTCCGGTCTGAGTCGGTACCAACCGTTTGCGATTGATCAGGTCGCCGAGTGGAACGAGAAACAGCAACCCCAGCGCATAGCCCACTTGAGTCATGGTGACCACGATGCCCATCAGCCCCGGCGCGACGCCCAGGCTTTCAGCCATGGCCTCGAGCAGAGGCTGAGCGAAGTAGACGTTGGCGACGGCCAGTCCGCAGGTCATGGACAGCAACAGGGTAAGTGACGCGCCAAGGCCGGTGAACGGTGTGTCGGCATCCGGATTTTCGCCTGAGGCAGCCCCGTTGAGCCGGTTTTTGACGAGTGACCCGAGGGTGATTTGAACACTGCTGTCATAACGTCACCCATGCAGGTAATGTGGTTGCAAATAAAAACCTGAATGGATTTTTGCGCGATCTTGTTTCAAATTGCAACCGGATTGTACGGGCTAGGTCACTTCCACACAGCCCCATCTATGGCTGGATCAGGCGTAGTCTGGTTGGATTTTCCATGTAAGTCTGTGCAGTTGTGATATTGCTGAACCGGCTTTTTCAATTCATCTATGACCTCTAGGGATGCCCCTCCCGCCGTGATTAAGCCAGCTTCAGCCGACCCATCTTCGGTCCTGCTGACTTCACGGGTCTATTCGTCGAAAAACACCAGCGCACGCAGTTCGATGCTGCGCCGAGGTGGCGCGTCATCGGGTGTGGTCGGGTCATCGAAAGCGGTGTGGGCACCGGCACGGGCGGCGATGTCGGTGCGTGAGTCGTAGATCTTCAGCAACAGGGCTTCTTCCGGCCGCAACTGCGGGAAGTAGTACCAACGGTGCTGTGAGTTGGCGCGCAGGGCAAAGGTCTCGCCGACCTTGTCGCGGTACACCAGATCGCTTGGGATGAAGTCCGCCGCCTCGATGCTGCTGGCATCGCACACAGCCAGGGGGGTGGTGAACACCGGGCCACCGATGGGGCGCCAAAGGTTGATGATCGCAAAGCGCTTACGCAGCCGCTGCTCGGCTTCCTCGGCGGGCAGGTGATCGCGCACCCGGCGAATGGCCGAGCGTTCAGTCTGGTCGTTGTGCACGTAACGCACCGGTTCGCGCAGGCCGTTGGCTTCGCGACCCGGCTCGTCGATGCGGATGGTATGGTCAAAAATCACCGTTTTGACTGCACCGGTGGCCTGGCGGATCAAGGCGTCGGCTTCGGCGTAATAACGCTCGCGCACCTGCTGTTCGTCCTGCAGGTCGCTGACCGCGCTGGGCTGTTCGACCCGCTGGAAACCCTGCTCGTCCAACAACGGTGGCCGGGCCAGCAGGCGTGCATTGTGAATCGTCACGCGGGTCGGCTGCACCGTGCCGATGCGTTGCGGCAGGCCGTCTTCCCGTAGGTAGGCGTAGTTGACCGGGCGTGTACCGTCATCAAGCAGGTAATTGAGCTCTCCGGTCACGGCGTCGGGTGTGAGGTGTGGCTGATGAATACCCATGACAACTCCTTGCGGTGAGGCACGTCAGAAAGGTTCTTTGAAGGGACGCAGGTCCAGCTCCTGAGTCCAGGCGCTGCGAGGCTGGCGATGCAGATACCAATACGCGTCAGCGATGGCATCCAGGCCCAACAGGCCGTCTTCGCCAACCGTCTGGACGCGTTGCGGAGCATGCTGACGCAGCCGTTCTCCGTTGATGCCGCCGTCGATTACCACATGGGCGACATGCACGTTCTGTGGGCCGAACTCACGGGCAAACGACTGACTCAGCGAACGCAGCCCGGCCTTGGCGGCCGCAAAGGCGGTGTATGGCGGCTTGCCGCGCAGGGATGCGGTCGCGCCCGTGAACAGCAAAGTCCCGCCGCCGTTCTCCAGCAGCAGCCGCGTGGACTTCCTAGCGAACAGAAAGCCACCCAAGGTCGACGCACGCCAGGTCTGCTCAAACAACTCGGCACTCAAGTCCAGAGCAGGGGCCGACACTGAGTTGCCGACATTGAAGACCGCAACGTGCAACGGTCCAAGCGCCCGGACCTGCTCCGCGGCGTTCAGCAAGTCCTTTTCATTGCCCGCGTCGGCGACCACCGGCACGGCTTCGCCGCCTGCATCGCGAATGCTGGCCGCCACCGCGTCGAGCCGGTCCCGGCTGCGACCGGTCACCGCCACGCGATAACCGTTTTGAGCGAAGCGGCGGGCAATTGCAGCGCCCAATCCTTCCACTGCACCGACGCCGTTGACCCAGGCCACTTGAAGAGCAGATGAAGACATCGACATGACTCCTCGCTAATGCGTGATGACTCACTCTAACGTTGCTCGTCGCTGGCCAAATAGAATTTCGGACGATAACGATATAGCCCGCAACGCGACGCTGGCCGCAAGGCTGACATCCTCAAGTTGTGCGAATAGGCGATGAGCTGCCAGGCAAGGCTTCGGCAGTGTGTGCTAAGCATAGAGAAAAACGATCTACGCCTGCGCAAGTACCGAGATTGACGCTTGGCGAACCGCCCCTTACTGTCGCCAGCCTGTTCAATGATGCAGGCGAGAGACCCTATACGGCCTAAGAGGCCGCCCCGGCGCGGGGACCTGCGTCCTACCGCTAAAGTGAGGTATTTTTGGCAATCCATTCTCCGTCCCATGCTTCGAGCGCAGCGGCTTCGCGCCTCAGTGTGCTGATGGTGGACGTGGACGGTGTGCTCATCACGGGTCGCCCCAGCGATGGTCAGCACTGGGCATACTGTCTTGAGGATGACCTCGGCGTGCGACAGTCCGAATTGCAGGCGGCGTTTTTTGCGCCGTATTGGGAGCATTGCTGGATGATCAGCGTGAAAACGTGATTGCCGCCCAGGCATTCGGCTGGCAGGCGGTTAGCTGGACAACAGACAGCCATCTGGCGCTGGCGCGTTACCCAATCCAGGGTGGCGCCTGATGCACCTACAGGACTTTTTTTCAGAATGGAGACCCGCGCTCCACTGAGCTTCAAACCCGTCGACCTCGATGCTCACGCTGAGCTCTGCGTCCGCTTCGCCCTCGACCTGCAGGTGCTCGGCTTTGGCTCGGCCGAAGGCTTTCATGGACCGGATGGCAAAGGCGCCGAGCGTCACATCGCTCATTTACACAAGCGTGCCGCGTCCTGGCCGGGATGTCTTGTGCATGTCTGGCGAGGCGAGCAGATCATTGGGCAGATCAACGTGAGTTGCGTCGACAGTGATCCTGACATCGGGTACATCAATCTGCTGTACCTGGTGCCTGAAGCGCGTGGTCGTGGTTTAGGCACGCTGCCGGAAACTTACGCCTGGGCGTTTTTGACCGGGCACGGTTGTCGCTCATTACGCTTGTCGGCCAGTGTTGCCAACACGCCGGCGTGGCGATTTTATCAACGCAACGGCTGGCAGGATCCGGGGCCTCGGGAGGATGCGCCTGGCGTGCATCTGCTCAGAAGCACCCGGGCGTGGCAACCGAGGGCGTGCCGGTCATCATCAACCCGGACCATTATCTGGAAACCCCGACAGGCCGCCTGTTCACCCCTGAACGCAACCAGCAAGCCTTGGCGCAGTGTTGGAAGCAACTACGCCCCGAACTGGTAAACACCAAAGGGCCTTTGTACCTGGTGATGGGGGTGCAAGGTGCAGGAAAATCCCGCTGGGTGGCGAACAATGTCGGTCGCTTGGGCGCGCGCCCCGTCATGTCGATGCCGCGCTGCCCGCACGGGTTCACCGCGAACCGCTGCTGGCAACCACCCGCGAGTTCGCAGTATCGGTGATTGCTATCTTCATCTAGGTACCGCTGGAGCTGGCCTTGCGGCGCAACGCTCGCCGCAGCGCCGATCAGCAGGTGCCCGCAGATGCCCTGAAGAACGTACACCGCTTGCTGGAGCAGCCGGTGCTGGAGGAAGGGTTTGTCTGGGTCGAAACGGTCGAACAACGGGAAACGACGCCCGTGTGATTCACTTTTCAAGGAGCCGGTATGGCGATCATCGAGAGTCAGTTTTACGTTCCACAGCCGTTCATCATTCATGAAACCGAGCACTGGATCCTCAATCACAGCTTCGCCTCGGCCTTGCCAGGCTACTTGATTCTCGGTGCCAAAGCGCCGGTGGACTCCCTGGGCGATCTACCTCCCGACGCGCTGCATGAGTTCGCCGAGCTGCTGGCCCGTGCGCAACGCACGGTGCAGGAAGTCCTCAAGCCCGAGCGCCTGTACATCAGCCGTTACGGCCACTCGGCAGGCTATCCGATCCACTTTCACCTGATCCCCGTTTACGACTGGGTGGAGCAGCGTTTCTGGGCTGATGAGCGTTATCGCCTGCTGAATACCTTTGCCAACCCCGGCAAAGCTCAGACTCGCACAGACGGCGCCGAACTGACGCTGTTCATCTGGCGGGAGTTCGGCGAGCGGGAGGTGTCGATTATGATCGAAGGGCCGTCCATCGAGCAGGTGATTCAGCAGTTGCGGACGGCTTTTGCCTGATCAGTGCCGGGGTATGGCGATCGAGGGGTCGCATGGGGATTCCAAAGCGAAAAAAGAGAAGGATTGACGGTGTTGGATCAGGCCGGGAGAGTCTTCAGCCAAGGCCAGCGTGCGCGATAACTGTCGGCTTTTCTCTGGAACAGGTGGGGCTGGGGGAAGTGCGGGTTGATTCGGAGAATACCGTGATCCAGATCCTCCAGCCCAAAGGGCGCATAGACTTCACCACTGCCAACATCCAACCCGACGCTGGTGCCTGCGATAAGGAAACGGTCGATACCCTCACGGGCTGAATGCAGGACCGGGTAGCTACCACCAAAGCGCTGATCGAACCAGAGATGCACTCGGGCCTGATTGCGCAGTTCAACGTTGACACCTAGGTCCTTAAACAAGGACCTGGCCTTCTGGATCACAGCGTCCTCCGCTTCCCACGAGAGATCCTCGTCGAAATAGAAAACGTCATAATCGTGCACACCCCAGTCGGGCGGCAAATCCGAGCGAAGATTCCACACCGCCTGAAACAGGCAGCCGGCCGTCAGCAGGCACTGCTCCAGATGCAGCGCCGGCAGACGCTTGGCTATTTCGGCGTTGGCGGGATTGGTCATGGCAAGGTTGAGCAGGCTGTCGACGGTCAATGTCATGGAACGTTCCTGGTTGGCGCGGCGCTTGCTCGAACGAGAGGGCTGCGCAGTGAAAAGGTCCTGCTTCAGTTGCAAGAACGAGACCTTATCAGGTCTGACACGCTTTACTTTTTATATTGGAGTCCTTCATGTCCGAACCCAGCATCCGCAACCTAGCCCTGTGTATTTTTCATCACGAAGGCAAAATCCTCGTCAATGAATTCGAGGACCCCGTGAAGCGCCAGACCCTTTTCCGCCCGCTAGGGGGTGGCGTCGAATTTGGCGAGCGCAGCGCCGAAACCGTCGTTCGTGAAATCCGTGAAGAGCTGGACCTGCCTATCCGTGATGTGCGCTTGATCGGCACGCTGGAAAGCCTCTTTACCTACCTCGGCAAGCCTGGTCATGAAGTGGTGCAAGTCTATGACGCACGCTTCGAAGACCCTGCGCTGTACCAGCGTCCCTGGCTGCAAGGCCAGGAAAGCGATGGCGCAGCCTTTCGCGTCAGATGGTGTGACAGCACGCAGTTCACTGACGAGTCACCGCTGGTTCCGGAAGGTTTGCAGGCGCTGCTCACCTCATTGTCGTTGCTGCGATGAGGTGCGCTGACGTGTTGGAAAGTTCGCTTTTTGCCGGTGGGGTGTCGCAGGTGGGACAGCACGAGGCAGGCATGAGATGACCGAAGCCTTCGATCCGGAACCACGTCATCTTGCCCACATGTGTCACGCGCTGGCACAGGGTAGAAAAGCGTTGCCCGCGTGCTTGCCTAATCCGCCAGTAGGTTGCGTGCTGGTCAGGGATAACCAAGTGATCAGTGAGGGCTTTACCCAGCCTCCGGGCCTGCATCATGCCGAAGCCATGGCCCTTGAATGTCTGACCGGCAGCGCGACTGGCATCACGGCCTATGTGTCGCTGGAGCCGTGCTCGTTTCATGGCCGCACACCTTCCTGTGCTCATGCATTGGTGAAGGCAGGCATCGAGCGTGTATTCGTCGCCATGCTCGATCCTGATCCGAGAAATGCCGGGGCGGGTATTCAGATACTGCGCGATGCGGGAATCGAAGTGGTGGTTGGTATTTTGGAGGCCGAGGCGAGCCGTGATTTGTCCTCCTATTTGCTGACGTCTTCGTAACGGAGTGGTTGGGCCTCCGTTAGCGCAGTGACGATCAGGGGCACTGTCTGAACTCAGTCAAAAGTCCCCTTCAGCTGTTCAAATTCGTTCAGAAAACCGCTCTATTATGAGGTTTTCGGCCCTTTTCAGCGCATTTCAGGCTGGCACGCTCCGTGCTCCATCGCTAGAGCCAAAAAACGATGCCCACTGCCAGGCATTGGATTATGACTCAAGCAGGAGCAAAGAATGAAAGGGAGCACATCCTCCAGAAACAAGTCGCGCAGCCGACTGCCTTCAGCGGTCAGTGCGGGCGCGACATTTTTCCTGATTGGACAGCTGCATGCGGCTCAAACCGACACGAGCAAGTCGCCACAACAAGAGGCCGCTGGCCAACTCAGTACAGTGGTCGTTCAGGGGCAGAAGCTCGACGACACTCGCAAGGCCGAACTGGCACTCAAGGAAGTGGCGGGCGGGGTCAATTTCATCGACTCGTCGCAAGTGGAAGAGGGGCGGGTGTCGACCGCCACCGACGTGTTTGCCTTGCAACCGGGGGTGATCGCGACACAGGGCGGTGGCAATAACGACGGCGGCCGTATCTCCATTCGCGGTTCGGGCATCAACAAGGGCGTCGGGTATTTTCGGGCGGGGATTTTCTACCTGTTCGACGGCCTGCCGGTTTCAGGCCCGGGAGGTACGCCCTACGAACTGTTCGAGCCACTGGGCCTTAGCCATACCGAGATTCTGCGCGGTGCCAACGCCTTCGACATCGGCTCGTTGTATCTGGGTGGCGCGATCAACTACGTCACCAAGACCGGCTATGATGCCGCGCCATTGCAAGTGCGCTACGAGGCGGGTAGCTACGGTTATCAGAAGCGGCAGATCAGTTCGGGGCAGGTGTTGGGGCCGCTGAACTATTACGTCAGCCTGACTGATTCGTCATCGGATGGCTTCCAGGATCAGACCCGCGGCAAAAGCGCGGGGATTGCGGGCAACGTCGGCTATCAGTTTTCTCCGCAACTGAAGACCCGGCTCTACTACCGCTACCGCACCACCGATAACGAAACGCCGGGCTACATCACCAAGGCGCAGCTCAAGGACGATCCCGAGCAGGCCAACCCGACCAGCGTCAACGTCCGTGCGCATCGCAAGCAACCGGGTTCGACCTGGGTGGGCAGCAAGACGCAATACACCTTTGACGACGATTCCCATCTGGAGCTGGGACTGGTCTACCACGACTACCCCATCGATGCCCGGCAAGGGGTAAACCGCACGGAGTGGGGCTTCACCGATTACTCCACCAGCCTCAAATACGACCGTCTGGATAGCCTGTTCGGCAAGAACAGCGTGACGCGTCTCAACCTGTTGCGCACCGAGCATTTGAACGCCTATTCCAAAACCATCGTGCGCACGCCGTCCGGTGTCACCGCGAACCTGCCGGCGGGCGCCGAGGTACGTAAAGCGGAATATCAGGGTTCGGATACCGTGTTGAGCGCCGGCAACGAAACCGAGTTCGTCGATAACACGCTGTGGCTGAGTGCCGGTCTTTCAGCGGTTCAGTTCGAGCGCAAGGCGCGGGTCTCTTACCCGGTGGGCGGCGAAGCGGACAACCCGAACAACCCGGTCGAAAAAGACAACTGGGAGTTCGCGCCGCGATTCGGTGTGCGTTATCAGATTAATCCTGACTGGGAGCTGTTCGGCAACCTCAGCCGCACCGTCGAAGCGCAGCAGTCCTGGGCCTACATCTCCGGCGCGCAGGTCTTCACCACCGGACCGGCGACGGGGCTCAATTCCGGCGGCCAGAAACTCGAACCGCAAGTCGCCGATACGCTGGAATTCGGCACCCGCGGCCACTTCGGCTGGAACGATTGGGACCTGACGTTCTACCGCTCTCAAGTGAAGGACGAATTGCTCTCGGTCATCATCCGGGAAGCAACATCCACCGCCGATGCGCTGACCTCGGAGTACAACGCCAGCAAGACCATCCACCAGGGTGTCGAACTGGGCCTGAACTCGCTGCTGTACCAAGACGGCGGCAACCGCCTAAGCCTGCGCCAGTCTTACACTTACAGCGATTTCTTCTACCGCGACGACGATCAGTTCGGCAGCAACCGGCTTCCGGGCATTCCCAAGCATAACTATCAGGCGGAATTGCGTTACGACTTCGACAACGGCATCTACGTGGGCGTGAATACCTACTACGCCTCCAAAACCGCCGTAGACTTCGCCAACACTGCAACCGCCGGGTCCTACAACTTGTGGGGCGCCAAATTTGGCTGGAATTCAGCGAAGAAGGACTGGGAACTGTTCCTCGACCTGCGCAACCTGACCGACGAGAAATACGCTGCGTCGATCAGCCCGACCTTCGATGCCAAAGGCGGCGACCCACGTACGATCATTCCGGGAGATGGTTTCGGGACGTATGCGGGGGTGCAGTACAGCTTCAGGTAATACGCCTCGACTGAACGCAGCCACAAGCTAGGTGTGATTCGCTTCAGCGTCAGCGCGAATCACGCTTCTGAACGCTAGTTACGCCAGCAAGGCGATCAGTCGATCGAATGCCTGCAGCGAGTAGCGTTCACTCTGGTTCTCTTTGGGTGGGCGTGCCATGGGGAAGCCGAATTGCACACGCCCAGGCAGCACGCGATCTAAGGCTGAGTACCATTTCAACAGGGCAGGTTGCAGACGGACGTGGAGTTCGAACTTGCTGCGGCGACGTGTCAGGTCTGCTGACGCACGCTGCCTGGCCAAAACCGGATCGATCTGTCCCACCAGATAAGTATCTGCGAAACCTATCCGGCCCTGGGCGAAAGTGTCTCGTGTGGCGGCCAGTTGCAACTGCCAGTCTTGCTTACGCGCTTTGCCAATTTGCCACAGGCACCAGATGTAATGGAGCTTGAGCGGATCGGTGTCACAAATAACCCATGACGAGGCCTGTTCTAGCGCGAGTGCTGCCCGCCAGCGATCCGCATTTCGCTCTGCCCAAAATGTCGCCGCTGCGTCAGGGTTCTCACGAGGGTCGGGCACGTGGTCGAATCGGCCATTTTCGGCAATGACCTGGCCTTGTCCATGTCTGGAGCACCACGTGCTTTTTCCACAGGCGCTGATACCTTCGACGACGACAATCATGTGTTGGCTCCAGGCTCAGTCATTCCTGAGGTATTTGAAATGGGTGGCATGTCCGTCGTCCATCGGATGAAATCCGCAGCATGCGTAAAACGCAGCGGCGTTCACGGTATCGGTGGAGAGGCGCACGATCTGCAAATGGTGTGCGGCGTGTTCAAGCAGTTGGTTTGGCAACAGCCGTCCAACATTTTGCTAACTGAACGCATTGTTGCAGCGCGTCATATTGGCCGTATTCCGTGAGTGCAAAAGCAATGCCGATGGGAGCATGGTGCAGCGCGTTCGCTTTGTGCTAGGGGATGATGACCTCGGCACACTCTGTGCAAACACACGCGGGGTGTTATCGGAAGAAGTCGGTTTCAGTCATCGCTATCCGATCAAGTCGCAGTGGCGCAAACACTATGCGATGTGCCTGTCGAGGTGGAGGAACATGTCTTTACCGTGGACATTTCCGGTTCGCGGGATCCCGCGCTGTCTGCCGAGCACACTTCCTGGGCGTCCTCATCGCTTGCTGACGCGCTGTCCGTTCTGAACTACGGCAACTGCGCGGTAAGCCTTCGGCGGGTCGATCAGTTTTGGCTGGATAAGAACACGGCTTGAAGCCTGCGTGACGCCAAAAGCTCGTTATTTTGAAGGGGAAGTTGCAATGATCATCGAAGTGGTCGGCGTGGACGGCAGTGGCAAAACCACTCTGATCCACGGCCTGCGCAAAGCCATCAATGAAGGTGGCAAGGCGTGGGCGTACGAGCGTTCGTACCAGAGTGAAAACGTACGCATGCTGGAAGCCGCTGCGAGTGTAAAAGGTGTCCGAGCCAGGCCACGTGCCGCATTTTCCGGTGATGTGATCGAAACCGCCCGCACGCTGGAGCTGGTCAGCAAAAGTTTCCAGCTTGCGCTTTACAAACGCTCCATGACCCAGCATGTGTTGTGTGACAGCTACCTGGTCGAGCAGGGCGCCCGTCTCTGCGATTGCGGGCTGACCGAAAGCGCCACCTGGACCTCGCTCGACATGGCGACAGCGCCGGACCTTTGCGTCTACCTGAAGGTCGATGCGGGTGAAGCGTTGCAGCGCATGCGATCGCGGTTAAAGGGGGATTCTCTGCTGTTAGACGCTGATCCCCTCGGTGCCACAGCCGCGATCATCGATGGGCTGGAACGTGCTTTGTCCCGCATGCCGTACCCTCATATCGTCGTGGACGCCGGTCAGCAACCTGCTGCTGTGCTCAGCGACGTGTCTGCATCACTGGTCCTGCTTGATGACTGACAATCCGGTGCTTGACGAACCCTGCGACGGACTCTGGCAGGGCGACTTCCTGCGGCTGTTCTTGGGCTTCACGCTCTCAGCCGTCGGTGACCGATTGGCGTTTGTCGTACTGCCTTTTCTGATTCTGGCGGCAGACAGCCCTGTCTGGGCCGTGGCCTGGGTGCTTGGGGCGCGTTCGGTGGGGTTTGCAGCCAGTGTTCTGGCCGGTGGCGTGGTCGCTGATCGCATGGGTCCGCAACGCATGCTCATGTTCAGCGAAGGTGTCCGAGCCTTGGTGCAGGCTGCTGTGGTGCTGGTGTGTCTGCAAACGACGTTATCGGTCGTGTCACTCCTCGTGCTGTCGGCACTGTACGGTCTGGCAGAAGGCGTGGCGGTACCGTCGGCCAAAGCCCTGTTGCCGCAGGTGGTTGCGAAGCCACATCTTGAGCGCGCCAATGGCTACCTGTCGGTGGCCTACACCAGCGGGCATCTGCTGGGGCCGATGCTTGCGGGCGTGCTGGTGGTGGCCCAACTGGGTGTCGTGGCGTTTGCGCTGGATGGGGTTTCGTTCTTGCTGTGTGCCTTACTGGTGGCGTCGCTGCGATTGCCCGCACCGACACGTCACGTCATCCCGGTGACGGCTGTCGCCCAGTTCGTGGAAGGGGTGCAGTTGCTCCGCACTCGGCGCAGCTTGATGTGGATGCTGTTCGCTGGCGTGACGTTACACCTCACAACACTGCCTGCTGTTTACGCGCTGGGACCGGCATGGTCGCAAACGCATCTGGGCGGTGCGGCTGCCTGGGGCGTGCTGGTTTCAGCGTTCGGCATAGGCGGCGTAATGGGCGGCTTGGTGGCTGCTCATGTGCGACCTCATCGCCCTGCGCTCTGGTTTTTTCTGAGTCTGATCCCCGTCGCCGCGCAGCCGCTGATGCTGGTGTGGACACCGGCATTCTGGTGGGTGGCGGCTCTGCAAGGGCTGGCAGGGTTTTCCCTCGCCCTGCTGAATGTCATGGAGGACCTGAGTTTGCAGCACAGCGTACCACCCACCCTGATCGCACGGGTGGGGTCGTTGCTGATATTCGCATCAACCGTCGCGCTGCCGTTGGGTTACGCGGTCGTTGCGGGCATGGCATCGACGCTCGGCGTGCAGATGGCCATGACTGTGCCGGGGGTGGCGTGCGTGTTGATTGCCATCGTTGGCATTACGCTGCCGGGCGTCAGGACGCTCACCGTTGCTCGTTAAGACGATGCGCTTCGTCGTCACTCATCAACGCCTCCCAAGCCGTCGCAACGACAACCTCGGTGCAGGAATCGAGACATTGATCATGCAGATCCGCCCAATTGAAACACCTGACGCCGCGCAGTTGATGGCGTTGAACGTCGCACTAGACACTGAAACTGCCTTCATGCTGATGGAGCCGGGCGAGCGGGTGATCACGCTGGAGCAGCAGGTCGCGCGTATCGAGGCCATTCTTGCGTCGTCGTCTGAAGCGCTGTGGGTCGCTGAGGATGAGGCTCGTCTGGTGGGGTTCGTGGCGGTGATTCTGGGTGGGCCGAGGCGGGCCCGACACACGGCGCGTTCGGTCATCGGCGTTCGTCGAAGTCACTGGCGCCGTGGTCTGGGTGCTCGCTTGCTGAATCAGGCAGAGCAATGGGCCCGGTCAGTCAACGTGCGCAGGCTGGAATTGACGGTCGTGACAACCAATGCTCGTGCGGTCGCGCTATACGAAAAGTGCGGCTTCGTATCTGAAGGCATACGCGTGGCCGCGTTGCGAATCGGCGAGCGGTACGTGGACGAGTTCTACATGGCCAAACTGCTCTGACATCTCCAAGGAACCATTGGCAATGCATTGGAAACTCGCTTGTTTTGACCTCGACGGAACGCTGGCCCTGACCAGTACCGGACAGCATCTCGCCATGCCGATGTCATGGGCGAACTGGAGCGCCGCTACCTGGCGGGCGACGAGGTCGAAAATCAAGGTGTGCATAGGGGTCGCTCTTCGTCATGGGAGCAGATTCGACAGGTCTTGCAAGGCATCAACGGCGCACGTTGCCGGTTGCCACGCTTGCGGCCATGGATGAAACCCGCGCAGCCAGATGGCGCGCATCCCTGCGGTCGCGGCACCCTGATAGTCGTTGACGGGGTGATCGCCGACGAACCAGCAGTGTTCAGGCGCGACACCCAATCGGTCCGCGGCCGCAAGAAAGATGGCAGGTTCGGGCTTTGCGCAGCCATGCGCTTCGGAACTGATCAGCGAGCGAATGGCAGGCGCGAAGGGGAGTGCTTCAAGCGTTCGACGCCGAGACTGCTCAGCACCGTTGGACACGATCGCGCAGGCAATGCTTCGCTCGCTCAGGCGTTGTATCAACCGGGAAGCGCCAGGCATGGGCGTCGTGGCGCTCGGGAAGAACTCGACCCAGTGTGCGCTCAGGAAGGCGGGTGTTGTTTCCAGGCGCCACGGCAAGCGTCGGGACAGTGTCTGACCAATGGCTTCCCGGATTGAAGAAAACGGCGAGTCGGGAGGCAGGTAGCCGCCATTGTCGGTCGCATTGATCAATTGCACGAGTTGCGTCGAAGAGGTGGCATGCAAGGCGTCGTGGAAGTGAGCCAGAAAGCGTTGTGCGTAACGTTCGATACTCGAGCCGCGATGGGTGAGGGTGTTATCCAGATCGAAGAGCACCGCTTTGGGGGATATCACCGACACACCCCGATCGTTAACGGCGTTCATCGGCAACTCCCTGTGCCATGGGTGCCGACGACGTGAGGCTTTTCAGCATCAAGCCGGCACCCGAGAGCAACACAGCGGCGGACACCACCAATGCTGCGGTCGGCGCATCAATGGGAGAGTCATCAGTGTTGACGTGTACCAAGACGCTGCTCACTGCTGCTGTCGCCAGAAGGGAGGAGACAGCCAACACGGGGTTACTCAGTGACGATATCCGCGCCATGTATTCGACGGGCACATGGGTTTGCAGCACCGGACCCAGTGCGGTGGCGTACAGCGAAAAGCAAACACCGGACAGGCACATCGTCAGCGGTGGCAGTAAATCGCCCCGCGACAGCGCGTACGCAAAATTCGTCAGACCCAGTAGAAACAGCGCGCCGCAAGTCAGGATTTCTGGCCGTAAGTGCCTGGCGAGAATGGGGCTGAACAGCGTTGCCGACAGTCCGCCCAGAGGAAACATGGCCATCAAGACGCCGTATTCCGCCGGCGTTCGGTTGAGCGTGTGCATACCGAACAGCGGCAATACCGGATTGTTGATGCCCAGCGAAATGCCATACAACGCGGTCCCGGCCATCATCAGACGAAGGGTGGGGTGGGTCCACGCCAGTTGCACGCCCGCCATGAGCGAGCGTCCATAGCCTTGAGCCGACGCGTGGGATTCGATCCGCGTGTTGAAACCGGTGATCCTCACTACGCAGAGGATCGAGCCGGTCAGCCCGGCAATGGCCAGCATGAAAGCGGCCATGGCGCCGTGACTCGAGAACAGCAAAGGCCCCAGCGCAGCCGTGAGTGTGCCCACGCCCGTCAGGGAGAACATGCCGATGGCGGCGGCATGGCTGCGCTGGTCGTTGGGGACAATCACTTGCATGATGCAGGCCCTTGCCGGGGCGAAGTATTGCGCCGCACTGCTGTTGATCAGCAGGACAACGCAAACGCCGTAAACCGTGGACCAGGGTGTCAACTGCCCCCAGGCACTGGCAGCAATAAAGGCAGCAAGGGTGAACAGGCGCAACACATCAGCCATCAGCATCACTTGCAGCGGTCGCACATGGTCAATCCAGGCCCCCGCCAGTGGCGCGATGACGATGCGCGGCAATGTCACAGCCGCGACGGTGAGGCCTACCGCGAATGGCAACTGCGGGTCATTTTTTAGCAACTCGCTCACCAGCCAGACGCCCACCGTCGCACCGATCAGAAACTCACCGAACGTCGACAAGGCTTGACCCCACCAGAGCAGTAGAAAATGCCGGTTGATAAAAAAACGTCGTTCCATGATCAGGCAACTGGTCCGTGATTTGCTCGTTGTGAGAAGACAAATACTGCAATTTCGGGACCATTCGGCCCCATGGAGGCATCTGGCGAATGTACTGTCGGCGCACTGCTGAATCGCGGGCAATGTGTTGACGTGATGTCAGAGCGGCAACACCGCTTACCGTTAATCGTTCAGGGAATGGGAATGGGAATGTCATCTCTACGCAAATTGGTGTTTTACAGTGATACCGAAACGGTGACCAACCGGTGGGTGGATGAGCGACTACTTCGCCTGATCGGCTGCGCCAAGCCTCGTATTGGCTACGTTTCAGCGTCTCCGGACCCTGAGCGGATCTATTTCGATGCCCAGCGCAGGCGTTATCAGTCAATGGGCGCAGAGTGTGTTGTCTATGTCGATGAAGAGGTTGTCCATGACGCTGCGCTGGTGGCTCGTTTGCTGACCTGCGACGCAATCCACTTGTCCGGGGGCAATACGTTTGCGTTCCTGCACTGGCTCAAACGCAGCCCGTTGATACAGCAGTTACCGGGTTACGCAGCACAGGGTGGTGTGCTCATCGGCGTCAGCGCCGGGGCGATGCTCATGACCCCGGGAATCGCCTGTGCCGAGCTGTGCGGCGACTCAAGAAATGGACTCACCCCGGATGACGGTGCGTTGGGATTGGTGGATTTTCATTTCTGGCCGCATTACCCGCGTGATCAGGTGATGTCCCCGACGTTGGCGAAACGAGCGCGCGAATTCCCTGGCCTGCTGTGCTGCTCTGATGGCGGCGGGGTCGTGGTCGATGGTGAGCGGGTCGAGCGTTACGGCCCGGTCGGCTTCTATGGCACTGAATGACGTCAGGTGTTAACGGCGAAGCGCCGCGTCTAAAGCCAACGCTTGTGCCGCGAGGTAGGCCAAAGCGTGTTGGAAAACCGGGTGCCAGCGTTCGTCGGGCGTTTCGTGCAGCGGGTACCAGAAAAACCGGAAGTCGTGGCCGCCGTCATCGACAGTGCGGTGAACTCATGTGTCAGGTAGTCCAGCGGGCACTTCGCACAGGTGAAAGGACCATGTCTGTTGCTGATGCCCCGAGGCCCAAGCACCCAGGTCTGCGAGCAGTCTTGTGGCGACCACGCCCGATTCCTCGAACAACTCACGCACGGCGGCGTCAGCGGATTCCTCGCCCGGTTCCACAGTGCCTTTGACCAGTTGCAAACCCGCCAGCGGATGTTCGAATGCCAGGATCTGCAGGCTCTCGGCCATACGCAACACCACCGGACAGGCTTTCATGACGCCACCACTGCCGGTTTACGTGACCCGCCAGACGTCAACGCGGCTGTCAGCTGACGCAAGGTCTGCCGAGTCGGGTGATCTGTCAGGTTGGAGTAGAGCACCATGTCCCTTGTGGGCAGCGGGGGAAGCCCGAGTCGCGAGTATCTCCAGGACGAAGCGGGTGCGGTTTTCGGCCGAGCAACCGTATTGGTCGTCTCGCTGGTTGCTGCCGGTGGACAGGAATTGCTCTGGCAGGTAACCGGATGCTGCATGCAGCTCGACACCTTCGAAACCGGCTTCAATCGCCAGGCGGGCCGCGGTGCGGTATTCAGCGACAACATGAGTAATTTCCGAAACGGTCAGTGCGTGCGGGGTGACGAAATCTTGCAGACCACTTGCAGTATAAGTCTGACCCGATGCCTTTATCGCCGAAGGAGCTTGGGGCTGTGCGCCGTTCGGCAGGAGCGATGGATGGGACACTCGTCCACAGTGCATCAGTTGCATGAAGATGCGACCGCCGCGAGCATGAACGGCGCTAGTGACTTTCTTCCAGGCGGCCACTTGGTCAGTGGTTTCGATACCAGGGGTGCGTACGTAGCCTTTACCCATGGCAACCGGAATACGCCTTCGCTGATGATCAGACCTGCCGAAACACGCTGAAAGTAGTAAGTGGTGACCAGATCGGAAGGTACGCCAGCATCGTCAGAGCGCGAGCGAGTCATTGTCGCCATGACCATACGGTTGGAGAGGGTGTAACGACCTACTTTGACTTCGGAAAAAAGAGAGTCCATTGCGGCGTTCCTCAGTGGTGATGTACCTATGATTAATCAATTCGTATCCGGGATAAATCAGGTAGAGTTGAAATCACTGATCCACTGATGGAGCAATGCGTTGAAGTATCTCAATGACATGGCGTTATTTGTCGAGGTTGTGAAGGTGCGCAGCTTTCGAAAAGCTGCTGAGGGATTGGACATGCCCAACTCAACGCTTTCGAGGCGAATCAGTGGCCTGGAAAAAGCCATTGGCCTGCGGCTGCTGCATCGCACAACCCGGAAAATTGAACTGACCTAGGCGGGGCAGCTGTATTACGAACGCTGCAAGCGGATCGTCGATGAGGCGAGACTCGCTCATGAGCAATTGGGAGAGATGCTGGCTCGTCCTAGCGGCCTGTTGCGAGCGTCACTTCCAGTGGATTTTGCCAATGTCTACCTGGCACCACTGATCGCTGAATTCGCTCGGCAGTACCCTGGCATCAGCTTCGATTTCGACCTCACGCCCCGGCAAGTTGATCTGATCAGCGAACCAGTCGACCTAGTGATCCGCATGGGCGAACCCCCAAGCTCTAATCTGATTGCGCGGAAGTTGGCGAGCCTGCAACGCTTCTTGTACGCCTCACCGCAGTACCTGGAAGTCTCGGGAGAGCCACAATCACTTCTGGAGTTGACTCACCATGAGTGTTTGCGGTTGCGCGGCCCGAGTTCGGATCGCTGGACGCTTTCGGGCAAGGGTGAAACGGAGCAGGTCGATGTAGGCGGGCGATTCGAACTCAACAGCGTCGGGATGTTGAGGCGTATGGCGTCGCTGGATTTGGGGGTTACTTTGCTGCCAGAGGGAATCGCCGCTCAGGACGTGGTGGAGGGGAAACTGCGAAGGATTCTCCCTGACTGGCAGGGATCACCTGTCTCGGTGTATGCCCTGACCGAAACTCGATTGCTTCCTGCCAAAACCCAGCGCTTCATCGAATTTGTGCGCGATAAGCTAGCCACTCAATAGCGAAACCGGATTGCTATTTAATGGCGGGAGTCCGCTTCTGGCCGATAGCTGCCTTTTGCTGAATTTGATATTTGGTATGGCCTACGGTTAGCACCCTGGTTTGCTTGAGTGAATCGTTATAGTGATGACCTAAGCTAGAAGCCGGCCACGACGACGGATTAGTCGCCATGGCCGCCTCGACATTTGTCACTGGACTGAATATCCGCCATCAACCATGAGCATATGGCCTACTACGAACGAAGACGCGTCAGAGCAGAGCCATAGAACTGCATCAGCGACTTCCTCGGGACGTCCTGTACGTCCTATGGGATGCGCTGCTCGGATCGGTGCCATGACGTCTTCGCTACCGGCCAATTCGATAAATCGCTGAATCATGGGCGTATCAATCGTGCCAGGGCCTACTGCATTCACGCGTATCCCTTGCTTGGCGTAGTCCAACGCTGCGCCTCGGGTGAGCCCGAGCACTGCATGCTTTGAGCTTGAATACGTCGAAAGTCCTGGGATACCGACGACGCTCGACATGGAGCCCATGTTCACGATCGCGCCACCGCCCTGTTTGAGCATCTGATCGATTTCGTGGCGCATGCACAGCCACATCCCTCTGACGCTTACATCGAATATTTTGTCGTAGGTCTCGACAGGCTGCTCGGCGAGTTTCTGTGAGTTCTGAGTTACGCCGGCATTGTTGAGTGCGTAGTCAATTCGACCGTATTTGGCCACAGAGTGTGCGACCAGATGACCGACCTGAGTGTCATCACTGACGTCAGTTTTGATGAAAATCGCTTCACCTCCCAACTCAGTAATTAGGCTGACAGTCTGTCCTCCTGCTTGAGTATTAACATCGGAGACGACAACGCGGGCGCCTTGTTTCGCGAACGCCAGCGCGACCGCTTGGCCAATCCCAGACCCAGCTCCTGTGACCAGAGCGACTTTGTCTTGCATTTCCAGATAACGAGGCATTTTGGATTCCTGATGCTTTAAGTCGATAAAAAATGGATCATTCAGACTCAACGCCCGAGGCGATACGGCGGATAATCGATATAACCCTTTGCTCCGCCGGTGTAGTAGGTTGGCCTGTCTGCTTGCGCGAGCGGGCGACCAAAGCGCAGTCTTTCGACCAGATCGGGATTGGCGATGTACGGTTGACCGAACCCTGCCAGATCGATGAGCCCATCATTGATCAATTGCTCGGCACGGGCCTTAGTCAATCCGCCGTCAAGCATGAGTGCGACATTTGGTGCAATTTTTCGCCATTGCCTCAGGATGTCATGGATGGCTTCACTGGTCGGCTTTTGGCCCTCAGGCGTGTTGAAAAAGCCGGTCTGATCCATCACGTGAATGTACGCAATCTTTCTCTCTTGTAATGCCTTGCCCAAAGCAATATATGTTTGGGCTGTTTCATCGAAGAGCGGAACCGAATTGATAACGCCATAAGGTGTCAGCCGGATACCCACGCGTTCGGCGCCAATCGTCTGCGCTACTGCATCAACCACTTCCAGGGTGAATCTCAGGCGGCCTTCCATAGTCTGCGCCGAATACTTGTCCGTCCGATCATTGATGAGGGGGTTCATAAATTGATCGAACAGGTAGCCATTGGCAGCATGCAGCTCTATGCCGTCGAACCCCGCTTCAATGGCATTTCTGGCCGCTTGGGCGAAATCTGAAACGACGCGGGATACTTCGTCGGTTTCAAGCGCGCGGGGAGCTGAAGATTGCAAGAACGCCACGTTTCCTTCTTCATCACGGCCAAACGCCATGGAGCCCTCAGCGATCTGATGGGTGGAACTTACCGGTGCACGGCCTTCGTGTTGAATGGAAGTGTGCGAAATACGTCCTACGTGCCAGATCTGGAGGAACATCCGCCCGCCCACGCTGTGAACCGAGTCGGTGACCAACCGCCAACCGGCGATCTGTTCAGGCGTAAAGATGCCTGGGTTGAACAGGTAGCCTTGGCCCTCATTGGAAATCGGCGAACCTTCAGCAATGATTAACCCGGCGGTGGCACGCTGTGTGTAATACAGCGCAACCTGTTCGGTAGCTGCGTCCTCAGGACCCCGTGATCGGGTAAGAGGCGGCATGATGATGCGATTGGGCAGGACCAAGCCGGACAAGTTGAATTCAGAGAATAAAGCGCTCATTTGTTGGCTCGCTTTTGAGTATCAGTTGGATGGAAAATCGGTCGAGAGCGACAGTTCGCGCCACGCCTGTGCCTCTAGACGTTGCTGCTCCGAACGCTTGATCAGTACCGCGTAGGCATCAGAGCCCAATGGCAAACGGGTGGGTGGGGATTGGGCATCGACCAAGGCCAGGACGGCCGCTCCGAGTTTCTCGGGATGCCCCAATTGTTGATGGCTGACGGCGTCAAGACGACTGCGCTGGACCTGCGCGTAATCGGCATATTCGTCCATCCACATGTCTGCATACTGAACAGAAGTTTTATCAAGAAAATCGGTTCTGAACTGTCCAGGTTCGACCAGGCTTACTTTGATACCGAAGTGCTCAACCTCTTCCCTAAGCGCCTCAGACCAACCCTCTACGGCAAACTTGGACGCGCAGTAGATTGACGACCCGCCCATTCCTTTCAGCCCGGCAAGAGAAGTAATGGAGATAATGTGTCCGCTGCGCTGGCTGCGCATGATGGGCAGCACCGCACGGGTCACAGCGAAGACACCAAACACGTTGGTCTGGAACTGCCGCTCTACGGCCTGTTCCGAAATCTGTTCGAATGGACCCAACTGGCCGAATCCCGCGTTATTGACCAATATGTCGATTCGTCCGAACTGCTTCACACCTGCGTCGATAGCCAAAGAGATTGATTTACTGTCAGTCACATCTAATGAAAGGGTAAGTACACGTGGCTGAAAATCTTCAAACTTTTCATGAAGATGTTTTACATTACGAGCGGTCGCTATTACTTGATCACCCTGGAGTAGCGCAGACTTTGCCATTTCATAGCCCAAGCCACGGTTTGCACCGGTGATTAGCCAGGTCCTCATTTGAACCTCCTAGATATATTAATTTTCAATTCAATCGCTGGTGTCGTTGCAATCAACGGTTTATTGATGCGATACAGTTATTTCATAATATTTCGGAAGCGATACGAGGGTTAGCCGAATCCTTCCTGTTGATTGCCTGATCCTCTTGCGCTGCAGTTAACGAGCATCGAGGCCGACAGGTGAGCTACGATTGAGCTACCCTAGCAACGGGTGAAAGCTCGTAGACGCAAGCGTCGGACCTTTCGCATGGAATGCCCGATTATCTGGTCGGCCGCGGCTTTGGGCTAGGCTCAAGCTCCTTCAGCGCTTCAGTAAAGTGAGGAATTCATGAAACACGAAATGAGTGAAGCGGATTTGAATCTCTTGCGCCTCACATCTCCGATCCGGAGTTCGTTGGCAAAAAGAGTTTTGACGCTTATTGCGAAACACCCTTCCGACGTCGAACTATTACCGGGTGTCGGGCTGCACTTTCGGGATCAGCCTTTACCGCCAACCGGTTACTTTTATGAGCCCAGTTTTGCGGTTATTCTCCAAGGTGCGAAACGAATTAAGCTGGGCGATTCGGTTTTTCACTACGACGCCTCTAGGTTTTTGCTGACGTCCATGAACTTGCCTACAACGACCGAAGTCTTGGGAGCTACGGAAGATGATCCTTATGTATCGGTGTTGATAAAGCTCAACCTTGATATCGCGCGCGAAGTGTTAGCCGATCTGGAGCTGAACAACTATGGAGAGATCTGTTCAGACTCCGGGATGGCGACCGGGCCAGCCACAAACGAAATGTTGGAGTTGGTCTCCAAAACCCTGGATCTGTGCGACTACTCGGGTAACCCCGCTTATTTATGGGGAATCCTGCAGCGAGAGATCATTTATCGACTACTGGTCGGCCCCATGGGCGCGAGGTTGCGCCAGACAGTTTTGACAGGCACGCAAAGTAACCGTATCGCGAAAGCTATCAATTGGCTTAAAGACAATTTCACTCTTCCCATTAAAGTAGAGGACCTGGCGGGAAAAGCAGGCATGGGCGTTTCAACGTTTCATCATCATTTCCGGGCGATGACATCGATGAGTCCCCTGCAATATCAGAAACAGCTGCGTTTGCATGAAGCCAGGCGGCTTTTGCTGGCAGAACAGGCAGATGCATCCACCGTTGCATTCAGAGTGGGTTACGAGAGCAGTACCCAGTTCAGTCGCGAGTACCGCCGACAATTTGGCCAGCCCCCGATTCGAGACATGCGGTCAATCATGGATATGTCATAGCCCTGGGCAGTTTGGCCGGCTTGACTCAACCTGCTGCCAAGGCGTTGTTCATGGCTTATTGCGCACAAGAGTAATAGGCAATCATCGAAGAGAAACAGGCTCTCAAGGTACTCGTTGTCGCCCCTATAGTCTGGACAGGAGCCAGCGCTAACCAAGGCTCAAGTACGTTGGGCTTGCGAATGAAAAACGTCGAAACCATTACGCTGCATATCAACGGATCGGATCGTGCATTGGCTATCGATCGCCGTACCACATTGCTTGATGCACTGCGTGAGCATGTAGGGCTGACCGGCACCAAAAAAGGTTGCGATCACGGCCAATGTGGCGCTTGTACGGTCCATGTGAACGGAGCGCGCGTGCTGAGCTGCTTGACACTGGCCGTGCAGGCGGAGGGCCTGCCGGTGGCTACGATTGAGGGCCTGTCTCGCAATGCTGATGAGCTGCACGTCGTGCAGGCTGCTTTCGTCAGACACGACGCCTTTCAGTGCGGCTACTGCACGCCGGGCCAAATCATGTCCGCAGTGGCGTGTATTCGTGAGGGGCATGCGGGTTCTGACAGCGACATTCGCGAATACATGAGCGGCAACATTTGTCGCTGCGGAGCCTATGCAAACATTCTCGAGGCGATCAAAGACGCGGCAGGGTCGCTGGCCAAGGGGATCGAACATGAGACGCTTTGAGTACCAGCGTGCATCGGATATTGCCGAGTCCGTTCGCCTCGCAGGCCAACCCGGCACTCGACTGCTGGGTGGGGGGACGAATCTGGTCGATCTCATGAAGTGTGGCGTGGAGCGACCTGCGACACTCTTGGATCTCACTAGGATCAACGGCCTCGATCAAATTTACGTTGATTCCTCGCGGATGCTTATAGGCAGCCTCGCCAGGATGAGCGCAGTGGCCGATCACCCGGAAATAATGCGTCTCGCACCCGCCATCTCCGAAAGTCTCTGGCGCGCGGCCTCCGCGCAGATCCGGAATATGGCGACGCTTGGCGGTAACGTGCTGCAGAAGACACGTTGTTCGTATTTCCGAGATACTACTGGCAATGCGCAGTGCAACAAACGCAGCCCCGGCAGCGGGTGTGCGGCACTGCGTGGCATCAATCGCAATCACGCGGTACTGGGCACCAGCGAATCATGCATTGCCGTTTACCCAGGCGACTTTGCCGTCGCGTTAGCGGCCTTCGACGGACAGATTCATATCCAGGGTCAGCAGCTTCGGGTCGTTCGGGCAGAAGATTTTTTCAGAGCACCCGGCGGCACACCTGATGTTGAAAACGACCTCAGAGCCGGAGAGGTCATTACCGCCATCGAAATTCCCGTCACTCCTGCGCTTCAGAGCTCTCACTATTTAAAAGTCCGCGACCGCGCCTCTTATGAGTTTGCGGCGGCCAGTGCGGCCGCAGGCGTGGAACTGGAGAACGACGGTCAGACGATCAAAGAAGTACGGATTGCGCTAGGCGGGGTGGCAACCAAGCCCTGGCGATTACGCGACGTCGAAACTTCGCTGATTGGGCAGCACTTCACTGAACCGGTCATGAGGCAAGCAGCTATGCGCGCAACCGATGGTGCTCAGGTCTACGAGCACAATGCATATAAAATTGCCCTTATCCCCCGTGTCGTGACGCGAGCCTTGCTCCAAGCCAGGAGATCTGCCTAATGGACCCGATTAATCTTGATCTCACCCGCCGCGAGATGCTTCAAGCCATGGCTGTCGGCGCCGCCGCAGGCGTGTTGCCAAGCCAGGTCGCTGCCAGTGACGCTCCAACCGCACCGAGTTCTGCATCGGCCAACGCACCGATGGAAAAAGCGGGCTTGGGCGCGCCCGTGCAGCGGGTGGACGGGAAGCTGAAGGTAACAGGGCTAGCCCCCTACGCCATTGAACACCACGTCGAGGGTTTGGCTTTCGGCGTTCTCGTGCAATCCACGATCGCTTCAGGCCGAATCACCCGGATGGTCGTGAAAGAGGCCATGGCGGCGCCCGGGGTACTTGCGGTGTACTCCCACCTCAACGCACCAAAAATCTTGCCGGCACTGGTTTACAGCAAAGGGGGAGCAGCAACGGAAAATTTCCTTCCGCTGCAGGACGACCGCGTGCTCTGGAATGGCCAGCATATCGGCTTCGTCGTAGCTGAAACCTTGGAGCAGGCCACCGAGGCAGCACATCTGATTCAGGTCGAGTATGAGGCGTTCACACCGACTCTACAGGCGCAAGCTGATGATTCACCCGAGCTGCCGGTTGAAGAACTGAACGTTAGCTGGGGGGATGCCGCGCAAGCTATGAAGACAGCGCAGGTGCGTGTAGACGGGGTGTATACCACACCGAGGGAATACAACGTTCCGATCGAATTGCACGCCTGCATCGCGGCGTGGGATGGGGACGAATTGACGGTATGGGAGCCCAGTCAGTGGGTCGGCGGGGCAGGCGGGGTGATCGCTGAATGGATGGGTATCGGTGTGGACAACGTTCACGTCTTATCGCCGTTCATTGGAGGTGGCTTCGGGAGCAAGGTGTCTCCACATCCACATGTCGCCATTACCTGTGCAGCTGCGCGAGCATTAGGGCGCCCCATCAAGACCTCGCTGACGCGTCAACAGACGTTCACAGGTTACGGGGGACGCCCCAAGACCCGACAGGCTCTGTCCATCGGCGCCAGGGAGGACGGAACACTGGTGGCGATCAGTCACACCAGCTGGAATGAGACGGCCATGGAGGATATACATCAGGAACCTTGCAATGCCGTCACGCCCCTGATGTATGCGGTGCCCAACTTTTCGTCGACACATTCCCTTCGGCGGGTGCATACCGTAAATCCCGGATGGCTGCGTGCACCTGGAGAGAATCCCAGCGCCTATGCGCTTGAAACCGCGATGGACGAGCTGGCTTATGCGCTGGGCATGGATCCCCTCGAGCTGCGACTGAAGAACTATGCGGAATTCGATCATCAGGCCAACGCGCCGTGGACCACTCGCCGCCTTAAGGAAGCCTACGCTGCCGGGGCGCAGGCCTTTGGCTGGGCAAAGCGGTCCCATCAGCCTCGCTCGATGCGTGAGGGGCGTGAGCTGATCGGCTGGGGGATGGCTTCAGGAACCTACCCGGTACGCCGAACGCCTGGCCAGGCCCAGCTTACATTCCGCCAGGATGGACAATGGATAGTTCGCAGTGCCGGGATCGATATGGGCACCGGAACTTACACCATCCTGGCGCAAACCGTTGCGCAAGTCTTCGACGTATCGACCGATCGCGTTACTGTTCTATTGGGAGATACCAGCCTGCCGCTCGCCCCTTTAGCGGGAGGCTCGCAGCTGGCGAATGTCCTGGCGGGGGCTGTGCACAAGGCCGCACTGAATCTAAAGAGCGCTTTGCTGAGACTGGCCACCGAGGCGAATCAATCACCGCTCCTGCACACAAGGATCGAGGACCTGGTTATCCGGGAAGGCCAGATACGTCTCAAGCGCAGGCCAGCAAGTGGGCTCGACCTTGTCGCGCTGATGACCCTCTCCGGCCGTGAGACCATAGAGGCGAGTGGCGATACCTTCAGTGAGAACGCCACCGCGCAAGATCGGTTTCAGGCAGGTCGAACCTTTAAGCAAATGGTCGCTCCGACCATGGGCGGATTATCGGCTCACGCATGGAGCGCTCAATTCGTCGAGGTCCGGGTAGACGAGGATTTCGGTACCGTCCGAGTACGGCGCATGGTCGGCGCGTTCGACAGTGGTAAGGTTTTTAACCCGACACTTGCAAGAAGTCAGTGGATGGGGGGCATGATTATGGGGCTAGGACAGGCTCTTCTGGAGGATGGTGTTTTCGATCCCCGGACGGGTCGAGCTGTCAGCGCAAGTCTCGCCGACTATCTGGTTGCCGTGAACGCCGATGTGCCTGAAATTACGACGATTTCAGTGGGCGTACCAGACCTGCAGGCTACTGCTCTAGGCGGTAAAGCTGTGGGCGAACTGGGAATAGTCGGCGTGGCAGCGGCTATCAACAATGCTGTCTACCACGCCACCGGCAAGCGTGTTCGTGACCTCCCCATTACCATGGATAAGCTGCTGGTAGATAGCTGAGCAGCGTGCTACATCGCTGCCACGGCGCTACTGGTAGCTCGCTCACCGCTGTCGTAAGTTTGTTTAGAGCCGTTAAGACATCCCGGTGCGCATTGGTCTGCGGCCTCGTCGATGAAAACATTCGTTTCATCGCTCACCCTTTAGCTTGCCACTCAAAATGTCGATGTCGTGAATGCATAGCTGCCCGGCTAGGGATGCGTCGGCAGCTTTGAACTCGATAAGAATATGCAGCCGATAGGTATTAAGTCTGCCTATCTCCCCAGTATCTGTGCCCCTTCGCAAATCCTGAATCTCAAGCCAGCGTGGTTTTCTCCGCTACAAAGGCCTCTGCGCACGAGCGACCGCTATCGACCCAAAGCGGACATTATTCCCTGGGAGTAGTCAGCTTAGAAGCGGCTGATGATCCATCATGGGATTTCAACTTCTGTAATTCACCACTGCTAATCGTACCGCCACTTGGTTCCACGCGACTGTCTGTAAGGAAGCTTGGGAGTCGATTAAGCTGCCTAGCTCGCCTGTTGCGTAATCGATGCACCCCATAGCAGGGTCAGGTTTAGTGCTAGATTCTCGTTGCCGGAGCTTTTCGAAGCTAAGCGGCTGACAGTTCCACACTAACGCGGGTTTTGAAATGCAGCATTTGGATCATTTGTCCCTGCACCTTTTCATTCTGGTGTGCGAAGAAGGCACCATTGCACGGGCCAGTAAACGCGCGTTCATGGCGCCCTCTGCAGTGAGCAAACGTATCTCCGACATCGAGGCGCGTTTTGACACGTCTCTGCTCAACCGCAGTAAGCGTGGGGTTGAGCCGACGCCGGCCGGACATGCGTTGCTGCGTCATGCCCGCGCTCTGACCAGAGCTATGGAAAGCCTCGACAGTGAGTTGAGTGAGTACGCCGCAGGCGCGCGAGGGCATGTTCGTGTGCTGGCAAACATTTCCTCAATCATGGAGTTCCTGCCCGAAGAGCTGTCAGACTTCATGCTGGATAACCCCCTCATCCAGGCAGATATCGAAGAGCGCTTCAGTCCGGACGTGGTACGGGGAGTCGCGGAAGGCAATGCTGATCTGGGTATTTGCAGACGTTCCATGGCCGTTGGCAATCTCGAATTTCTGCCGTACCGGCAAGACCATCTTGCCGTGGTCGTTGGGGCGGCTCATCCGTTGGCAGGCTGCGCTCAAATCGCTTTCGAAGAAACCCTGGGCTTTGAGCACCTAGGCCTATCGGCATTTGCGACACTCAATACCTTCATGCGTCAGCAGGCGGAGGACCGTGGCAGAGAACTGCGTTTCCGTTCCTATGTCTCCTCGTTCGACGCTGCTTACCGATTGGTTCAATTCGGGCTCGGCTTGGCGGTGTTTCCGCAAGAGGCAGTTGAGCGCTATGTCCAACTGTTTGACCTGCACGTGATTCCTCTGACAGACGATTGGGCGCTTGGAGAATTTGTTATCTGCATGCGTGACAGGGACTCTCTCTCGCTCTCGGCGCGTCGTCTACTGGACCATCTTCTGCTGCGTGCTCCGGCACTGCAATCGACTCTCTAACTGCCCCATCTTATCCATCGTCGATGGCGATGGATCATACCGCAAATTACGTCTTTTCGGGCTATCAGTGAGCTTCTAGTCTGAGCTCACGCTTCAGTCTGTGAGAGAACTTCATGACAACAATAATTATCAACGAAGTCGGAATGCGTGATGGTTTGCAAAGCCTTCAAGCCATCATGCCTACCACTGCCAAACGTCAGTGGATCGATGCTGCGTACGCTGCAGGTGTGCGCTACATGGAAGTCGCGTCCTTTGTGCCTGCCAAGCTGCTACCACAAATGGCCGATGCCAAAGAGGTAGTGGCTCATGCCCTTGGTTATCCAGATTTGGTTGTAACCGTTCTGGCCCCAAATCTTCGCGGCGCCAAAGACGCTCTCGAGTCCGGTGCTCACCGGATCATTGCCCCTGTCTCGGTCAGCGCTGCACACAGCCTGGCGAACGTACGCCGCACGCCATTAGAGATGGTTGAGGAGTTGGGCCGTATGTGCCAGTTGCGGACAGAGATGGGATTGCACGACGTGCGGATTGTTGCCGGCATGTCAGTCGCTTTTGGATGCACCCGGCAGGGAGACGTTCCGTTGAGCGATTTGTGTAAGTTGTCCCGCCACGTAATCGAAGCAGGCTGCGATCTAGTTTCGCTCGGCGACACCACCGGTTACGCGAATCCTGGCCAAGTCGCAGCTGTCATCAAAGCGGTTCGCGCAATCGCCGGCGACAAGCTCAAGGCGGCGCACTTCCACGATACCCGGGGACTTGCGCTTGCCAACAGCCTGGTCGCAGTGCAGCAAGGTATCACCGAGTTGGATGCTTCTCTTGCTGGCCTCGGCGGTTGCCCGTTTGCGCCAGGCGCTTCAGGTAACACCGTCACCGAAGATTTGGTGTTCATGCTTCAGAGCATGGGGCACGACACAGGAATCGATCTGGCGGCATTGATCGAATCCCGTGATGTGCTTCGCACGGCATTGCCTGATGAGACGCTTTACGGCTGCATCGCCCGTGCCGGTTTGCCGCTCAACTACGCCCAGGCTTCGAGTCACTCCTGAACTGTCTGATCGAGGAAAACAATAATGTCCAGACTTCCGTTGGACGGCATCCGTGTCGTCGAAATTTCCCACATGGTGATGGGGCCTACCTGCGGGATGATCTTGGGAGACCTCGGCGCCGAGGTCATCAAGATCGAGCCTATTCGTGGCGATGGCACGCGTCGACTGCTCGGGGCGGGTGCGGGTTTTTTTCGCACGTTCAACCGTAACAAGCAATGCATCGCCATTGACGTAGCCACCCCTCAGGGGCGTGATGCCGTGCTGGAGCTGATCGATACCGCTGACGTGTTTATCGAAAACTTCAAGCCAGGTCGTATGCAGTCGCTGGGTTTCGATTACGCAACAGTGAAGGCCCGCAATCCGCGCATTATCTATGCGTCGCACAAAGGATTTCTGAGTGGCCCTTACGACAACCGTCTGGCGTTGGATGAAGTGGTGCAGATGATGGCGGGGCTTGCTTATATGACCGGGCCGGTCGGTAGACCGCTGCGTGCAGGCAGCTCAGTAAACGACATCATGGGTGGCATGTTCGGCGCTATCGGTGTTCTCGCAGCACTCAACGATCGAAACGTCACCGGGTTGGGGCGTGAGGTTCAAAGCGCTCTCTATGAAAACTGCGTCCTCCTGGCAGCGCAACACATGCAGCAATACGTGGTTACCGGCCAGGCTGCTGCGCCAATGCCCAATCGTATCAGTGCATGGGCCATCTACGACGTGTTTGAATTCGCCGGTGGCGAGCAGATGTTCGTAGCCGCGACGGGAGAAGGGCAGTGGACTGCTCTTTGTCACTTGCTTGGCCAAACAGCCTTGCTGGATGATCAGTCGTTGGCGACCAACAACGACCGAGTTCTGCAACGGCCACGACTCCTGGCTCATCTGGCGGAGGTCTTCGCGACCATGGACGCTCAGGCGCTGGCGGTTCAGCTGGAAGCCAAAAGCATTCCTTTCGCGCCTATTCGCCGCCCTGAAGAGCTCTTCGAAGATCCCCATCTATTGCAAAGCGGGGGTATGGCCGACCTGCAGCTGGAGGACGGTACCTCCACCCCGATGCCACTTCTGCCTCTTTCACTTGATGGGGAGCGACTGCAACCGCGTCGATCCATACCACGCATTGGTGAGCATACCCACAAGGTGATGCGTGAATTGGGCTATAGCGATGAACACATTGCCGAGCTGTGTGCCGCTGGCGTGCTCAAGACAGACCAACAGGCTTGAGGAGAAAGGGCATGGCAATCTATCAATACGACACGCTGATACCGGTAATTCATGCTGAAACCTTTGTTGCCGAGGATGCCACCGTGATTGGCGATGTCACCCTGGAACAAGGTGTAAGCGTCTGGCCGCAAGCGGTCTTGAGAGGTGACAACGAGCCAATTGTCATCGGTCAACACAGCAATATTCAGGAAGGGGCTGTTCTGCATGCAGACCCCGGATTTTCTCTCACGGTGGGCACCGGCGTGACCGTTGGGCATCAGGCGATGTTGCACGGCTGCACCATCGGTGATGGCGCATTGATCGGTATCCAGGCAGTGGTGCTCAACGGCGCGGTGATTGGTAAGAACTGCTTGGTGGGTGCTGGTGCAATCGTCACTGAGGGCAAAGTCTTTCCCGACAACTCTTTGATCATTGGCGCGCCTGCGAAGGTCTTGCGAGAGCTTTCGCCCGAAGCGATCGCGAGCATGCATCGCAACGCTGCGGACTACGTGACGAAGGGGCAGGCATATCGGGAAAAATTGATTCGAATCAGCTAAACCCGTCGAGCAATGGCCCGAAGGTCATTGCCTCTCTCCAATAATTACAAGAATGGAGAAACATCATGGTTGCCATGACTGGCGAATTGGCGCACGAGCGCTCCGAAGCCAAGATTAACGAACTCTTACTGTATCGGCGTGTGGCTTGGCGGATCATGCCGCTGGCCATTATCTGTTTTTTGTTTTCCTACTTTGACCGGATCAACATCAGCTTCGCAAAGACTCAGATGCAAAATGAACTGGGTCTCACCGACGCAGCATATGGCTTGGCCGCCAGCATGTTTTTTATCGGGTACGTGCTGTTTGAAGTACCTAGCAGTTTGGGGCTCAAACGCTACGGTGCCCCTGCGTGGATCTGCCGGATCATGGTGTCCTGGGGATTCGCTACAGCAGCCTTGGTGTTCGCCTACAACCAGTACACACTCTATTTCCTGCGTTTTCTGATCGGCGTGATGGAAGCAGGCTTTGGCCCGGCAATTCTTTTCTACCTTGCCTGCTGGTTCCCCAAGAAACACTTGGCAAAAATGAATGGTCTCTGGTTTCTCGCAGTGCCGCTGGCGGGTGCTGTGGGAGGCCCGGCCGCCGGTATTCTGCTAGGGACCATGGATGGCGTATTTGGCCTGGCGGGCTGGCACTGGTTGTTCCTGATGTCGGGCTTACCTTGTGTCGTGCTTGGTACTCTTGTGTTGTGGAAGCTGGACCGAGACATTGAGTCAGCTAAGTGGCTCAGTAGGGGTGAGAAGGATCTGCTGGGCGCTAATCTGGCTCACGACAAAAGTAAACAGAAGCCAATGCTGGGCTCATTGTGGAAAGTGTTGCTCACCCGTGAAGTGGCGATCATGGCGTTCATCTACTTTGTGGTCAAAACAGCCTCCTACGGATTGAATTTCTGGATGCCGCACTTGATCAAGTCTTCGGGTATTCAGAGTTTGCTCTGGGTCGGGATGCTTTCAGCCGTCCCTTACATCGTTGCTTGCGTCGGGATGATCATTTTGACTCGCCGATCCGATCGCACCGGCGAGCGGAAGACCTACCTCGTGTACTGCCTGTTAGCTGCGGCGATCGGTTACCTGCTGGCATGCCTGTTCTCTGATTCGTCCTGGGCCATGATGGCTGCGCTGGTGCTGGCTACCGCAGGCACGTTCATCGCCATTCCGATTTTCTGGACGATTCCGCAGTCCACCTTCTCCGGTCTGGCGATTGCGACGGGTACTGCGGCCATCAATTCTGTCGGCCAGCTGAGCGGTATGGTTGCGCCAGTGATGGTGGGCAAAATCAACGATGTTACGGGCAGTACCTATATGGGCATGCTGTCCATCGCGCCGTTGATTCTCATCGCCTGTTTCGTGGTCATGCGATACGTAAAAAATCCGAAGTCCTGATATAGATCCGACTCCACGTTTCTTGCAAATAACGATAATAAAAAAGGCTGAGGCATGAAGATATTCCACACCCAGCGGGCATCGCTGATGCTCGCGACGCTTTGCTGCGCGTATCAATCGGTAAGTCAGGCAGCCTTTATCGATGACGGTAAGGGTAGTCTTGAGCTTAGAAACTTCTACTTTGATCGCGATTTTCATGGTGACGCGGCAACGCAGTCCCGCCGGGATGAATGGGCACAAGGTTTCATGTTGAAGCTGCAATCCGGATACACGGCCGGTGTTGTCGGTTTTGGTCTGGATGCGGTGGGTATGCTGGGTTTCAAGCTCGATTCCAGCCCAGACCGCTCTGGTACAGGCCTATTACCACGAGGCTCGGACAAGCGTGCTGCGGATGACTATTCCAAGGCAGTCGGCACCTTCAAGGCAAAGCTTTCCGAAACTGAGCTTCGGGTGGGAGGGCTCAGCCCCCAGTTGCCATTGCTGGCATCTAATTACAGCCGGTTATTCCCTCAATGGTTCAATGGCGCTCAACTGGTGAGCAAAGATCTCGACGCGTTCACGTTCACTTTGCTGGAAGTCGATTCCACCAAGCTGCGTGATTCGACGGACTTCGAAGATCTGACAGCAATGACCCAACAAGGCGCATATTCGGGGGCAGTGAACAGTGATCGACTGTATTACGCCGGGGTCGATTATCAACCGCTCAAGAACTTGACCCTGAGCCTGCACACAAGTGTCTTGGAAGATCTGTTTCGGCGCGATTTTGCCGGGTTCAAATACAAGACAGGTATGGGGCCTGGGGAAATCTTTACCGAGTGGCGTTTCTTTAACGCCCGGGAAGACGGCCGTGAGCTGCTGGGTGAGGTCGATAACCGGACACTGAGCACCAACTTCGGCTACTCCATCAAAGGTCATACGTTCAGCGGCGGCTACCAGAAGGTCAAAGGTGATACCGCCTATGCCTACGTGGGTGGCACAGACACTTATCTGTTTAGTGAGCAACAGGTCAGTACTTTCGCCCTGGCCAACGAGCGTGCATGGATGATGCGCTACGACTATGACTTTGCTGCCCTTGGGATCCCCGGCCTGACCTTCAATCTGCGGTACGTCAAAGGTGACCAGGTCGATCCTCAGCGGATCAGTAGCGTCAAGGGACGAGCCCTGCGTGCAGTGGGCGGTGAAGGCGAGGAATGGGAGCGCACAGCTGACCTTAGCTATGTCGTGCAGTCCGGGACCTTTAAGAACGTTTCATTGCGGTGGCGTAACGCGACCATGCGGTCGAACTTCGCTGATGCGGCAGACGAGAATCGTCTCATCCTGGGGTACACATTCGCGTTCTGACCTTTGATGCTTCATATCAATGGCCAAGTCGATTGACGGCTACGCAATGACGTTCAAAGGGTGAGATGCCTAAATAAATTACGATTATTGAAAATGGTCTTTCAATGCAAGTACTTGGCTTTCAATTGATCATGGGAGACTTCCTTGCACGAAGTGTGCGAGGAATTCCCTGTGCTCCGCCCGCGTGGAGATGAGTTGAACCTCCAACCATTTTCTTACCATCGCAGGAGCTCGACCATGACTGATCTATACGAAAACCCCATGGGATTGATGGGATTTGAATTCATCGAATTCGCTTCGCCAACCCCTGGCATCCTGGAGCCTGTGTTTTGAAATCATGGGCTTCACTAAAGTCGCCAATCATCGTTCCAAGAACGTGTCGCTCTACCGGCAGGATGAGATCAATATCGTCCTCAATAACGAGACTGACAGCGAAGCGGCTTTCTTTGCCGCTGAGCATGGTCCCTCAGTTTGCGCGATGGCGTTTCGCGTAAAGGATGCGCAGAAAGCGTATAAGCGAGCGTTGGCACTGGGCGCTCAGCCAGTTGAAATCAGCACGGGTTTAATGGAGCTGCGCCTACCTGCAATCAAAGGGATCGGTGGTGCTCCGCTCTACCTCATTGATCGTTTTGGCGAAGGCGCGTCGATCTACGATATTGACTTCGAATTCATCGAAGGGGCTGACCGCAATCCGTTAGGGGCAGGGCTGAAATTCATCGATCATCTCACGCACAACGTGTACCGCGGGCGTATGGCCTACTGGGCAAACTTCTATGAGAAGTTGTTCAACTTCCGTGAAATCCGGTACTTCGATATCAAGGGGGAATATACCGGCCTGACCTCAAAGGCCATGACGGCACCTGACGGCATGAATCGTATCCCTTTGAACGAAGAGTCTTCAAAAGGGGCTGGGCAGATCGAAGAGTTACTTATGCAGTTCGACGGTGAAGGCATCCAACATGTGGCGTTCTTCACCGACGACCTGATCAAGACGTGGGACGCATTAAAGGGATTCGGTATGCGGTTCATGACGGCTCCCCTAGAAACCTATTACGAGATGCTTCAAGGACGCTTGCCTGATCACGGTGAGCCAGAGCAAGACCTGCAAAAGCGAGGCATTTTGCTGGACGGTAGCTTCGAGGGCGGCAGTCGACGTCTGTTGCTGCAGATATTCTCAGAGACGCTTATGGGGCCGCTTTTCTTCGAGTTCATCCAACGCAAAGGCGACGACGGCTTTGGTGAAGGCAATTTCAAAGCCCTCTTTGAGTCGATTGAGCGCGATCAGGTGCGTCGGGGTGTCTTGACGGCGGAGTAATCCGATCAGCTCTCCACTCATCCATCCTGTTCATATTTTGGAAACCTGGTCGTGCGCCAGGTTTCCTGCGTAGAGGTTTCTATGCTGCCTTCTGATTCAGCCACACCCCTTAACTATCAATCCGGCTTCGGTAACGAATTTTGCAGCGAGGCATTGCCCGGTGCGTTGCCCGTCGGTCAGAACTCACCCCAAAAGCCACCCTTGGGGCTGTACGCAGAGTTGTTCTCAGGCACGGCATTCACCGTCCCCCGCAGCGAATCCCGACGTACGTGGCTTTACCGTATCAAGCCCTCCGCGAGCCATTCCAGATATCAGCGCCTCGACCGTCAGATACCTGGCCGAGAGCAGGGCGATATCACTCCCAATCGACTTCGTTGGAATCCGCTGCCTATCCCGTCGACCGCAACCGACTTTATTGAGGGACTGGTGGCGTTCGCTTCTACAGCACCTGCAGATCAGGTTTCAGGCGTGTCGATCTACCTGTACGCCGCCAATGCTTCGATGGAGAGCGCATTTTTCAATGCCGACGGTGAATGGCTGATTGTTGTGCAGGAGGGCCGGCTTCGCATCGTTACGGAGTTGGGAGTGCTTGATGTGGAGCCGCAGGAGATAGCGGTATTGCCTCGGGGTCTGAAATTCTCAGTGCAACTGCTCGACGACGCAGCTCGCGGTTACATCTGTGAGAACCATGGCCCATCTCTGCGCCTTCCAGACCTTGGGCCCATAGGCAGCAATGGCTTGGCAAATCCACGTGACTTTCAGGTCCCGGTCGCTAGTTTTGAGGACAGCGATCAGCGACAGCCACTGGTGCAAAAGTTCTTGGGCGAGCTGTGGGTGACCCAGCTCGACCATTCGCCGTTCGACGTCGTTGCCTGGCATGGTAACAACGTGCCTTACAAATATGATCTGCGACGGTTCAACACGATAGGGACTGTGAGTTTTGATCATCCGGATCCTTCCATATTTACAGTACTGACTGCCCCAGGCGCGACTGCTGGGCAGGCCAATGTCGACTTTGTGATCTTTCCGCCCCGTTGGATGGTTGCAGAGAACACCTTTCGGCCACCTTGGTTTCACCGCAATCTGATGAATGAATTCATGGGACTCATTGATGGGGCCTACGATGCGAAAGCGGAGGGTTTCCTTCCCGGCGGTGTGTCCCTGCACAACTGTATGAGTGCCCACGGGCCTGACAACATCACAGCTCAGAAAGCCATCGCAGCCGACCTGATCCCGCACAAGATTGATCAGACCATGGCCTTCATGTTCGAAACTGCAAGTGTGCTCCGACCTTCGCGCTATGCAATGCAATGCCCTCAACTGCAGGGTGATTACGATGAGTGCTGGGCCGCAATGACCAAGATGTTTTCCACGCAAGCAGAGGAGAATAATCAATGAAAACTGATCACTCTCGCAGTTGGATCGAGGCGGCTAACGGGCATCCGGATTTTCCTCTGCAAAATCTCCCGCTGGGTGTTTTCAGCTTGGGCAGTGGTCCACGTCGTGGTGGCGTGGCGATAGGCGATCTGATCTTTGACCTTGGTGCTGCAATACGCGCTCAACTGTTCGATGGGTTGGCGAAGGCGGCCGCTGAAGCGGCGAGCCGTAGCGACTTGAATTCCTTCTTCGCCATGGGGCCAAGTGGGCGCCAGGCGCTCCGGAGCGCCTTGATTGAGCTGCTGAGCGATGGCAGCCCGCGTCAAGCTGAGCTGGAATCTCAGCGGACAGAATTGTTCTATCCCATGTCGGACTGCGTCATGCATCTGCCCGCAAGAGTCGGGGATTACACTGACTTCTATGTCGGAATTCACCATGCCACGAATGTCGGCAAGCTGTTTCGCCCTGATAATCCTCTGTTGCCCAATTACAAGTATGTGCCTATCGCCTATCACGGTAGGGCCTCGACGCTCTGTGTCTCCGGAACGGCCATTAAACGACCATCTGGCCAGCGACTTGAGGCAGGGGAAGAGGTCCCGGTACTCGGCCCCAGTCAGCGAATGGATTACGAGCTAGAGGTGGGTATCTGGATAGGAACCGGCAACTCTGCCGCAGAGCCGGTTGCTATCGAGAATGCGCGGCAACATGTTGCAGGCTTCTGTCTGCTTAACGATTGGTCCGCGCGGGATCTGCAAGCTTGGGAATACCAGCCGCTTGGGCCATTCCTTTCGAAGAGCTTCGCAACCACGATCTCTCCGTGGGTTGTTACGGCTGAAGCGCTCGAGCCGTTCAAATGTTCACAGCCCGCGCGGAACTCGGATGATCCGCAGCCCTTGGCGTACTTGTCGGATGCTCAAGATCAGCAGATGGGTGCGTTTGATATCGAGTTGGAAGTGCTATTGCTCTCAGAGCAAATGAGAGAAGAGCGCTTGCCTCCCTATCGTCTCGCACTGAGCAATACTCTGAACATGTACTGGACGGTTGCGCAAATGGTCGCTCATCACAGCGTCAATGGATGCCAGCTAAATCCCGGCGATCTGTTCGGCACCGGTACTCTGTCCGGCGCGCAGGTAGGTGAACATGGCAGTTTGCTGGAAATGACTCAGGGCGGAAAACACCCTCTTCAACTACCGACCGGAGAGGTACGACGATTTCTGGAGCGTGGTGATGAGGTTATCCTGCGTGCTCGCTGCAAGCGGGACGGTGCCGTGACGATTGGGTTCGGCGACTGTCGGGGTGTGCTCATCAATTGAGTGGTACCTATGTTTGATCCTAAAACCAGAATCCCCGCAAATGCGGGGGGCTGGTTTCCAGCCTTGAATAGGTATGAAGGGGTGGCCAGTTTCAAGGCTGCTGCAAGATCATGTTGTGAATGTCTGCTCCTGGCCGATAGCAGTCAGCCCACGGTCGGCCGCTTCCAACCCAAAATAGCCCTTCATGAAGGGCAGGTTCTTGCACCGCCTACGAATTACCTAGGACAGTTAGATTGGTACATCCATCAATCCACCTCCTTGCTCTCGGGCGGGTTGCTCGACTTTGCCTGCGGCGTTCGCGGAGCTCCTCTCAATCTATGGTTTAACAAGAATGACTCAACGATACCTGAAATTCAGCAAAACATAACTGATCATGGTTAATGTCAGACCGATCAATATGTACTCGACACGAGGCAAGAATATAGCTAAGCCACCTAAAGAAAACACGATCAACGTGTTTTGAAGAATGTATTTCCTTATCTTGGGTACGGCTATGAAGTAGCCATATTGCTTGCCCAGGAAGAATAAGATCATGCCGATGACTGACACAATTTGGAAATCATGTATCGCAATGTCGTTCAAGATCGCATGCCTGATCAAGTTGGCAAGGAGGGCCAGCCCTAAAAACAGGAAAAGGTGCGAGTAGATTAAGGAGTGGCCACTCATGCTGCTTTCATTTTTGCTCAGCAGATAAAAGCTATCAAAATAGATCCACCATATACTGCAAATCATGACAAACCCGGTGATTGCCGCCATTACATTGTAAAGATTCCATTGAATGTCAGATAACCCTCCAGAAAGGCTGATAACTGACTCGCCCAACAAGATGAGGGTGAGCAAACCTAGTCGTTCAACCAAGTGTTCAGTATGCGCTGGCAATGGTTTTGCTTTGCTCCAGGAAAAAACAGGGAGCAGAATATCAAGAAAAATTCCAATATAAGCTACGAGGTAACGCATGGGTGGATCAAAAATAATGGATGAGAGACTGATCGCTGAGCTGACTAAAAGGGCGAAGCCAAGCCTGGAGGCGAATTCGCTACGGTCGTCGACAGTATTTATGGTTGAAATGTACATGATGCTGATGATGGCACGTATACCCACATAGCAGGTGATAACAAGCGGGTAGTACACTTCCAGTGTTTCGCCAATCCGTGCGGATAGCACAATGAGTAATAACATTATAAATAATGTTGAAAGACGGTGAAAGTTGCCGTCTGTATCAAAACTGTTGGAGTAAATAGTATGGCTTGACCAGATCCACCACAATGGAACAAAAAGCAGTAAAAAACTCCATATCTGCTTAGGTTCAAAATGGCCTTGATGAAGATGTCCGAGAATATGCGTCACCTTGCCGATGGCAACAACAAATATCAGGTCAAAAAATAACTCTAACCATGTGGCGCGTCTATTTTTTTCATAATACTTCAGAGATTTCATTCGCTGCTGGCTCCGCGTGCATCTAAAAGCGTCCATTGCCTGAACCTTGATAGATGAGTGGTGAGGGCGTGCTTAGCGGGATACTACGTGCCCGGCGGGATAGCTCAATCCACGATCAGCGGATTCACAAAAGACACGAGGCCTTAACCTCAGCCTGAACCTGAGTGTTTTGGCAGCCGGACGGTCAAATTCCGCATGAAGAAGCACGAGGTCATCCTCCGTGTTTCCGCGGTATTGAATTGAGGGCCAAGCGTGCAGCAGAACGACTGGATGCTCTCTGCCTCACCGGTGACTATAGTCGCGTTTGGCGCTGACCGTAGTCGCCAAACGAATTTTCGGCATCCTCCTAGGCCAGCGGCACCTCGCGCACTTATCTTGCTGTTATTTCAGGCGGCTTTATTGATTCGATGTTTTTTGCGGGTGTTGCGCTACGAAAGTCGAGGGTACTTCTGCTTTCTGGGGTATGGTCACTGCCGTTACAACACCTAGGTACTGACCCGAGCCCCGTCTCGAACATGTGCCGATCAGGCAGAGGGTGATCACATCGGCGCAATGGTCGTGGTCCGTTCACCGCCAAACGGCGTCAATCTGACACTGCTTTTTATGTCACCTCTGAGCCTTTCTTCAGCGGGGCGCCGCTGCCTACAGTGCGCGACCGACGCACTAGTGGACAGTGATCGGCCGCCCGCTATTTCTGGCTCTCTGTAGACCGGACGACCTCGAGAGTCTTCAGGAACCACCATGAATACTCGTCCCGATTTTCACAGCAATACGTTCCCCGAGTCGCAACGTGACATTCTCGGCATGATCGCAAGCGACCAACATCTGGACGAAATACTTACCGCTATCTGCCAGATGCAAAACGCCCAGAGCCCCGATACGTTCTGTTCCATTCTCCTCACTGACGCCGAGGGCAAGCACTTGCTAAGCGGCGCAGCGCCCGGCCTGCCGGCCAAGTACAGTGAGGCGATTCATGGAATGGCGATCGGTCCACGGGAAGGCACCTGCGGCACGGCAGCGTTCCGGCGCGAAATGGTGGTCACTGAAGACATCGCTCAAGATCCGAATTGGGAGCGTTTCCGCAGCCTGGCGCTTGGGCATAACTTGCATTCCTGCTGGTCGGTTCCTTTGCTCTGCCATGAAGGCAGCGTATTGGGCACATTTGCCCTGTACCAGAATCGCACCCATACGCCAGACGAATTACAGATTCAACAACTTGCCTGCGCCGCCCAACTGGCAGTCATCGCAATCCGCCATGAGCGTGACGGTCAGCGCTTGGAGGAGAGCGAGCAACGCTTTCGTTCACTCTTCACCTATAACCCCAACCCGGTGTTCGCGCTCGATCTGCTCGGCAACATCCAGAGTGTGAATCCCGCAGGCCTCAAGCTTAAGCCGCAGACTGCAACCCAGTTCATTGGCCATCACTTTTCCCGTCTGGTGCCTGAGGAAGACCTGATGCGAGTCAGTCAGCATTTTTCCGCAGCGCGCGCCGGAGCCCCTCAACGCTTCGAGGCACGGCTTCGAGACGAGAATGAAAAACTGTTGACCATGGACATTTCGAACCTGCCCATCATGGTCAACGGCGAGATCGTTGGTGTGTTTGGCATTGCCCGTGACATTAGCGATCAGAAGCATTTCGAGCGCCAGTTGAGTTTCAACGCCAGCCATGACCAACTGACTGGCTTGCTGAACCGTGTGTCGCTTGAAGACCAGCTTATTCTGGATTGTCACCTCAGTCGTCTGCGAAAGCGGCGGCTGGCGGTAATGTGCATTGATCTGGATGGATTCAAATCCATCAATGATTCCATCGGGCACTACTTTGGCGATCAGGTGCTGATCGAGGTAGCGCGACGCATGGCCGAGCAGGTTAGGCCCGCGGACACGATCGTGCGCATGGGCGGTGACGAATTCATCGTTCTGCTGCCGGACCTGCTGCGTGATGAAGACGTCGTGCCAGTGGTTGAGCGATTGATGGCCAGCATTGCCAGACCCTACTGCATCCAGGGCATCGACCTGCACGTGAGCGCAAGTGTCGGTATCACCCTGAGCGATGGTCACCTTGAGCAGCCGATGCAGTTGATCCAACAGGCTGACATGGCCATGTACAAAGCCAAACAACAAGGGCGCAACAACTTTCAGTGGTACACCAGCGACCTGAATCAGCGCGTTTGCGAGCACGCCAGGCTGCGCAATGACCTGCAAAAGGCTATCGAGACTCAGTCGTTACAGCTGCATTATCAACCGCAGATCGACGCACGTACCGGGCGTGTGGTCGGGATCGAAGCGTTGCTGCGCTGGGAGCATCCGGAAAAGGGATTTATCCCCCCAGCGGTGTTTGTGCCGGTGGCCGAGGACAGTGGTCAGATCATCCCGCTTAGCCTTTGGGTGCTCGACACGGCCTGCGCTCAGTTGCGCCAGCTGGACGACCAGGGCATCACGGGCATCTCGATGGCCGTCAATATTTCACCGATGCATTTCCAGCGTGGCCATTTCGTGCAATATGTCCAGACGACGCTGGAGAAACACGGTCTGCGAGGTGAACAACTGGAGCTGGAGATCACCGAGTCGCTGCTGTTGCATAACGCTGAACAGGCGATCGAGACGTTGCACCGGCTCAATACATTGGGGGTGCGCATTGCACTCGATGACTTCGGGACCGGTTTTTCCAGCCTTAGCTACCTCAAGCGTTTGCCGATCGACAAGATCAAGATCGACCGTTCGTTCATCCGGGAAATCGTTACCGATCATCACGATGCAGCGATCACCCAGGGCATTATTTCCATGGCCCACCACCTCAGCCTCATTGTGGTCGCCGAAGGCGTGGAAACGGCGTCCCAAATGGAATTCCTGAAAGGCAGTCGCTGCGATATTTTTCAGGGTTATCACTTCGCCAGACCGATGCCGTTTGCCGCCCTCGAAGCGTTCCTGGGCCATCCAGAGTTCCATCGCTGACCGGCCGTGACGTTATCTTCCATCCCCGCGACGCTGGAGCTTGCTGGCAAGTCGGCAAATATCACGTTGGGCTTACTGGAAAGCATGGCGCATGATGACCTGGTCATAACAAGAGGAGACACGTCATGGTCAACGTAGCGTTGTTCGTTCGTCTCGAAGCAAAACCCGGGAAAGAGAAAGAGGTTGAGAGCTTTTTAATGAGTGGTCTTGCAATCGTGGCGGAGGAGCCAGCCACCACGGCCTGGTTCGCCATCCGCTTGGGACCTTCCACCTTTGGCATCTTTGACGCCTTCCCGGATGAAGCAGGCCGACAGGCTCATCTTTCGGGCAAGGTCGCCGCCGCGCTTATGGCAAAGGCTGCCGAGCTGTTTGCCGAACCGCCGTCAATCGAGAAGGTTGACGTGCTTGCGGCTAAGCTGCCCGGCTAAGCAAGCCCGACAAGGCTCCAACCCGTCCCTGCCGCTTTTTTGCAGCCTCAGGGACGCGGCTGAGTCTGGACGTTACCGCGGGTCTCTTTTTGGCGGGCAGGTGCCTACAGCGACTATAGTCATTGGTGCGTCAGATCAAATCAGCCGTTGCGCTGCCAACCTGGCCTCAACCCCCATTCCGCGAAAGCACGGCGGACCTCCTCGTGCTCGTAGTGCGGCCCATACCCTCGCAGCCGAAGACACCCAGGCTTGTCTCGAGGCATCCTCGCCATTCTGAATCCCTTGACGGTGGATGGAATTACCCCGCCGGGCGAGTCGTATCCGGCTTTGCAGAACCCACCCCAACTATCAGGGCTCAAGCAATGAACACTTCAGCATTGGATGATGCAAAAGAAACAACCAACAGCCCGGTTCAAGGGCCACTTCCAGCCGGCACTGTCGCCCCCGATATCTCCCTGTACGCGACCCCCGATCAGCGGCTGTCCTTGCACGAGCTAAAGGGAAGTCCCGTGATACTGGCGTTCTACCCCGCTGACTGGAGCTCGGTGTGTGGCGACCAACTGACCTTGTACAACCAAGTGCTCCCTACATTCAGAGAGTACGGCGCGACGCTGCTGGGTATTTCTGTCGACAGCGCCTGGTGTCACCAGGCCTTCGTCAAAGACCGTGGTTTTCACTTCAGCCTGCTTGCCGATTTCGAACCCAAAGGAGCGGTGGCGCGACAGTATGGCGTGTACGATTCCCACCTTGGAGTTTGTAAGCGTGCGTTGTTCGTGATTGACAAGGAGGGGGTGGTCGCCTGGAGCTACGTTTCACCGATGGCAATCAATCCTGGAGCGGACGGCATTCTGGATGCGCTGGATGCTCTGGCAGATTCCCCCACAGCACGCCCGCCAAAAACCAGTAGGTGATCACATGGCCACTCTCAAAGTCCCGGTAACTGCAAACGACCATCGCCAGGGAAGGGCGGATGCCAAGGTCACACTGGTGGAATATGGCGACTACGAATGCCCCTATTGCGGTTTGGCGTACTGGGTCGTCAAGCAGCTGCAGCAGCATTTTGGCGAGGATCTGTTGCTTGTGTTTCGCAACTTTCCATTGACCACTGCTCACCCGCATGCGCTGGGCGCAGCTGTCACCGCTGAATATGCCGGGAGTCGAGGATTCTTCTGGGAAGCCCACGACGAGTTGTATGAACATCAGGATCGATTGGGCGTGCCGCTGTATGGCGCCATCGCGCTGAGACACGGCCTTTCCAGCGATGAACTCGCGGTTGCCATGCAAACCGATATCTATCTGCCCAAAATACAATCCGATTTCAATGGCGGCGTACGCAGCGGGGTAAATGGCACGCCCGCGTTCTACATGAACGGGCTTCGCTATGACGGACCTCCCGAGGTCACCGAGATGAGTCAGGCGATTGAGCTCTCCTCAGCGCGTGGACTCAATCGCTAGCGAGCGCCTGGGTAGATAGCTAACGACAGGCTTTTTTACACGAACTGTCTGGACGTCGTTCGTCGGTAATCAGGTAGCCGTGGCGCGCGTTCATGAGATCGCGACTATGTTGATCGAGTGGCGTCGTTTGCCAAGGCTGCCATTCCCTCCCACGTCATCGTCTTCCCGACCAAGCTCAGCGTATTGCTGGTCTCATGCCCCTGTTTCCTGAGCACGTTTGCGGGCACGTAGATCCATCTGTATGAGTCCGTGTTATCCATTGTTTGGAGACAACTCATCATGGCTACTCTCTGTGAAATATGTAACGCCAGACCGGCTGTCGCGCGAGTGACCGTGTCGCAAAATGGTCAGGCCAGAACAATGTCCATTTGCGACCACGACTACCGTCAACTTTTACGCCATCAACGCATGTTGAACCCCTTCGACTCTTTGCTGGGCGGTGGCGTGTCCCGCTTTTTCGACAACATGGGCGGAGCAACGGATCAGGGGGGTGATGACTTCAGGCTCGCTGCGCATGTGCCTCGCGAATCTGTCGATGCAACCGATGCATTCAGCTCCCAGACGCTGGAAATCCTGCAACACGCTGGAGAGAAAGCCCATGAGTTCAACCGCAGCGAGCTCGATACTGAGCATCTGTTGTATGTGCTTGCCGATACCGACGTAGGCACAGCGTTGCTCAAGGAATTGAAGCTTTCTGCGGACGACATCAAAGGCTACATCGATCAACACGCTCAAAGGGGCGCAACGGAAGCGCAGGCGCCGGTGGATCAGATGAGCATCTCGCCGCGCCTGAAAAAGGTGTTCAATTTTGCGTTCCAGGCATCTCGTGATTTAGGGCATTCATATGTCGGCCCCGAGCATCTGTTGATCGGGCTTTCCTCGGTGCCCGAGAGCATCGCCGGAACGCTGCTCAAAAAATACGGTGTGACCCCTGAAGCCTTGCGGCAGAAGGTCGTCAAGGTGGTGGGTAAGGGGGCTGAGGATGGGAGAGTCGATACCCCCACGGGAACACCGACACTCGACAAGTTCGGTCGCGACCTGACGTCATTGGCTCGTGAGGGCAAGCTGGATCCTGTATTGGGCCGCGCGCAGGAAATCGAAAACACGATCGAGGTGCTGGCCCGCCGCAGGAAGAACAATCCGGTCCTGATCGGCGAACCCGGCGTTGGCAAGACAGCCATCGTCGAAGGGCTTGCACAGCGCATAGTAAAGGGCGATGTCCCGGAAATTCTGCGTGGCAGACGGCTGGTTGAAGTCAATCTGAACTCAATGGTCGCGGGCTCCAAATACCGTGGCGAATTTGAGGAGCGCGCCAAGCAACTGCTCGATGAGGTGGCTGCAAAGAGTTCGGAGCTGATTTTGTTCATCGACGAGCTGCATACGATCGTCGGCGCGGGGCAGGGAGGTGAAGAGGGCGGCTTGGACATTGCCAACGTATTGAAACCCGCACTGGCACGCGGGGAGCTCAGTCTGATCGGTGCGACGACGCTCAATGAGTACCAAAAGCACATCGAAAAAGACGCGGCACTCGAAAGACGTTTCCAGCCTGTCCTGATATCCGAGCCCACCGTTGAACAGACCATCATCATTTTGCGTGGGCTGCGCGATAAGCTTGAGGCGCACCATCAGGTGACGTTCGCCGACGAAGCATTCGTGGCAGCGGCGGAGCTGTCGGATCGTTACATTACCTCGCGCTTTCTGCCGGACAAGGCCATTGACCTGATCGACCAGGCTGCGGCCCGCGTGCGCATCAGCGCCTCCTCAAGGCCCGCTGGCATTCAGGAGCTGGAAGCAGAAATCACCCAGCTCAAACGCGAACAGGACTATTCATCCTCGCGTAAACGCTTCGATGAATCCAAAGGCTTTGAAGAGCGCATCGGTCAAAAACAAGCCCAGTTGGGAGAGGAGACAGAAGCCTGGGAGCGCAAAACGGGTTCCGAAACCCTCGAGGTGACCCTTGAGTCGATTGCCGAAGTACTGTCCCGTCTGACCGGTATTCCGGTAACCGAACTCACCCAGGAAGAGCGTCAGAAGCTGCTGAATATGGAAGACACTTTGCGTGATCGCCTGGTCGGGCAGGAAGATGCTGTGCTTGCAGTCAGCGATGCGGTTCGTTTGTCTCGCGCCGGCCTTGGACAAGCCAACAGACCGATTGCCACGTTTCTCTTTCTTGGTCCAACCGGCGTAGGCAAGACCGAGTTGGCCAAAGCATTGGCAGAGACGGTGTTTGGTGACGAGCAATCGATCATTCGCATCGATATGTCGGAGTATATGGAGCGTCATGCGGTTGCCCGGTTGATCGGTGCGCCACCCGGTTATGTCGGATACGACGAAGGCGGTCAGTTGACAGAGCGCGTCCGCCGCAGGCCCTACAGCGTGATTTTGCTCGACGAGATTGAGAAGGCGCATCCCGATGTGAGCAACGTATTGCTGCAGGTGTTCGATGATGGTCGTCTCACCGACGGCAAGGGACGCGTTGTGGACTTCAGCAATACGATCATCATCGCCACCAGCAATCTGGGCTCTGCCGTCATCATGCAGAATCTTGGGCGACCAGAAGATGAACGCCTTACGGATAAAGCGTTACGTGATGAATTGATGGGCGTGTTGAAAGGGCATTTTCGTCCCGAATTCCTGAACCGTATCGACGACATCATCGTGTTTCATGCCCTTACTCGGGACAACATCCGATCGATTGTGGGCATTCAGCTTGATCGGGTCATTAGAACCGCGGCTGCCCAGAACATCACGGTGAAAGTGGCAGACACCCTCGTTGATCATCTGGCGGATGTTGGTTATCAGCCCGAGTTTGGCGCGCGAGAGTTGAAGCGTCAGATTCGCCAGACCCTCGAAACGCGGCTCGCGAAGGAAATGCTCGCGGGCAAGCTCCAGGCCGGCGACAGCGTTGAACTGGGTTACGACAAAGCGCGTGACGTAGTGCTCTTCAATAAGCTGGATGCGCCAAACGCCTCAGCAAACATGAGTCCGCCGGACCCGCCTGATGATCGCGTGTCTATCGCGGGGACAAGGACTTAGCTCAACGCGCTCCCGTCATTGGGTAGCAGGACTGTTGATGCACGTTAAGGAGGTGCGTGGCCCTGAAGTTTTTTTCGGGACTGACCACTTATGTCCTCGCTGTTCAGCATGCCTGGCCTGGCGCTGGTCTGTGAATCAGTCCACTTCAGGACGCCGCTGTACTGCGAATTCCGGAACAATGTGAGTACCCAGCTCCTCAATGACTTCCTCAGCAGGGCGCTTTCCGTATTTGAGGTTCAGGATAACGTGGTCCACCCCGATCTCCTCAAGCGACTCCAGCAAAAAACGCAGATGGTAGCGTCCCAGTTTGAACCCTAAATGAATGCGGGTGGGCGGCGTGGATGGAGTCTCGTCGAGGTCGATATAAAGCGACTGAGCGAAGGGCTTATAAACGGCGCCACATTGCTTCATGACCTCTCGTCGCCAGTCTTCAACGATCAGCCGCTGCATGTTCGGTATGCGGGGATAGTTGATCCATCCGAGGCTTTCGCGCGCGATCCAGTCCAGCGACTGGCGACTGTTTCCCGTCACAAGCATTGGAATGGATTGGGTTGTGGGTTTGGGAATCAAGTCAGCGCCCTGCATCTCACCACCGCTCCAGCGGATGGGTTCGAAGCTGGTGCTGTGGGCTTTCCTAATAACCTCGTAGTGCTCCCGAAAGAGCTCTCCACGCCTTTCGGGATCGACGCCGAAAGCTGAAAACTCCACCGGACGATCGCCGGAAGCCACCCCCAGAATCAAGCGACCTGCGCTCAGTTGATCGACGCTGGCAGATGCCTTGGCGGTATGCAGCGGATGGCGCAACGGTATGGCAATGGACGCAGTGCCAAGCGCAATCTCAGACGTATGCGCGGCCATGTAGCCCAGGTAAACCCAAGGGTCGAACAGTTGGCCAACATCGCCGAAACCGGGATCCCGAAGAGGCACATCACGAAACCAGAGCGCGCAGAAACCCAACGCCTCCGCTCGTTTTGCCAAAGCGACCTGGTTGAGCATGCTGGGCATGTCCCCATCGAAAGCCTCCAAAGGGAAAAACAATCCAAGGCTCAAATGACCCTGAGTGAAGGTCCGGCTGAACCCTCGATGCTGCTGATAGGGAATCGTGCTCGGCCGATACATACTGATTTTCCTCAATGGCAGAACGTGAACAGCGGCCTCATTTCCAGAGGTGCTGCGGCATCGGTCGCTTGAGAACGACAGGTGGGGGAGTGCGTAAAACGTTTACCCGTTGTGCCGTAAATGTTGGTCGGGCGGGACGTAGTAAGAGGCCAGTGGCTGGCGATACACGCGGACTGGTCCAGATCGCGGCGAACGGACAGTCAGAAGGGAATCTGATTGCCCCAGCCTTTGCCTCAACTGAGTACGGCGTGGGGTCATCCAACAAGCGTAGGCGGGTTTGCAATGAATCGCCATGCTGGTTGTGACGATGATTGATACGCGTCGATGAACCAGCCGCGATCGCTGGCGGCAATACTGGGGCAGGGGATTGAGCGGGTTGAACAGATCACGCTCGCAATCATCGAGCGCAACGATAAGATCTCCATTATCAGCAACTAGAACCCAGACCAGCTCACGTCAACAGCCTGGGTTCACTGTTGCCGAGGCGGTCCGGCAGACTCCGATGCGGGTGGCGCATCGAGAGCACTGGGAATGGTTCGTCCGTACCCTCGAAACTCTGCTTCACTCAACGATCTGGCGCGCTGGATCAGCGGCTACAGGCGAGCCATGCCGACGGCTGAAACCACACGTGCTGGAGCAAAAACCTAATGAAGAATCCGGACCCCTCAGCGCCGCTGCCTCCGAGATCGACGTTGAAAAGCCTTCGTGTCCAGTGGTCACTGATGAACGCCTATGAGCGATTCGAGCAGATCATCGTCCTGGCGCTTGGCGTGATGATCTCGTGCGTCATCGTCATTGCTTTAATCCAGCTCTATAGACGAGTGCTGCCGCTGGTGGTAGGCGGCGCGATTGATCCCTTGGATCACGGCGATTTCCAGTTACTGTTCGGTTCGATCTTCACTGTGTTGATCGCCTTGGAGTTCAAGCACTCCATCATTCGTCCGGCGTTCAGGCATGGCAGCATCGTGCAGCTGCGAACAGTGATTCTTATTTCGCTCCTGGCCCTGAGTCGCAAATTCGTGATTCTTGAGGCTTCACGATTGGGGTACCAGTGACTGTACGGGGGGAAGATTGGAAATGGGATAAACGGACGCACCATCGACGAACCCGCGAGCTAGAATGATTGGCTGGTACATCTACGTTTAGCAGAGGTATGCCGTACTAGCCAGTCAGCAGGACGTTTCGAGCGGTGGTGGATGGAAACGGAGTTTAGTAAAACGACGACCTAACGGAGGGCATGAGGATGGGGCTGCAAATGACTGATTTTCGGAGAAACGGGGTTTTGTGCAAAACCCACCGGGGGTTAGTGGATTTGGACAATACAACCCTGAGAAGCCGCATACGATAGTAAATTTAACATAATATACATTATACGTAATTAGGTAAGTTTACATCAGGGTCGTTGGGGGGCTGCTTTCAAGCCACAGAAGCCTGGAATCCCTATAGACTTCCACTCCGCGCAATCACCAGCTCCTGCCTCACGATCAAGGACAACCAATGAAACCCACACAGTCATCCTGTTCCTGCTTTCATGCGCGAGCGTCAACGCGTCGGTTGCAGATCCTGTAGCGCTGCCCATGATGACGATCCCGGTGCACAAGCTGGCCAACGCATCGCTGTGAATCTTTCAAAGGCGACCCGGCAGCCTTTGGCAAGGCAATGACTAAACAGTGCCGGAATCGTTAAAGAGCCGAATTTGACACGATTCCGGACCAAAAACCTTTAAAAAACTGCATAAAACCGGGGAATGTGATTGACGATGATGTCAGGAAGTGCATAAAAGGGATCTGATCACCAACGAATGGCAGGATTGAGGCATCTGGGGGGCAATATGGCTAAAAGGCCCGGTCCAGAGCCCTCGCGACGCAGGAAGACACATTTGCAATATCCGATAACTGTCAGACCCGGATATTGCACAATGGCGCTCCCCGTAGGATCATCACCCCCCATTTCTACGAATTTACCCAGCCTGCCATGTCTGCGCCGACGACGCCGCATCCTCTGTTTGAAACCTATACCCGTTTTGGAGAGCTGAATTTCAGCTCTCTCAAGGACGAATTGCCGGCCATCCGTGACTATCTGGAGCGATTCCCTGCCGAGTTGCAGGCCCTAGAGGGCTATCGGGCTGTGCGCGGGTTTCTGAAATCCTATGCGGGCAATGAGTCTACGTTCAATTCCTATCGCACGCACGTTGAGCGGCTGTTGCTGTGGACGCTGATGAAATCCAGGGTTCCCCTGCTCGAAATGCGCCGTACCCACGCCGAGGAGTTCATGGAATTTTGCCTGGCGCCGGACCCCGCCTGGGTCGGGCCTATGGTGAAATCCCGCTTCAATCGCTTGGGTGCGCGTAAGAAAGTCGCCACTGACACCTATGTGCTGAACACGAACTGGAAGCCTTTCAGTCAAACTGTTTCCAAAGGAGAACGTAAACGCGCCAGCGAACAGAACCGGCCTGCCCTGCAGGAATCTTATCGTCCTGCACAAGGCTCTATCGCGCAGGTGTTCGCGGTGTGCGGGAGTTTCTTTCAGCATGCAACGGACGAAGGTTTTTGTGAGCACAATCCGTTTCGCGCCGTGAAGCAAAAGAGTAAATACAAGGAGCGCAATACTGACAATCAGGACACGCGCATCCTGACATCATTGCAGTGGGATTTCGTGCTGGAGACGGCCGAAAGACTGGCGGATCAGGACCCGAAATACGAACGCACGCTGTTTATTGTCGCGACAATTTTTGCCATGTATCTGCGCGTGTCCGACTTGGTCGGTCGCGATAACTGGACGCCAAGCATGGGCGATATGCGCAAGGATGGCGCTGGCAACTGGTGGTATCACGTCGTCGGCAAGGGCAACAAGGCGGCGAAGATCAGCGTGCGGGATGATTATATAGAGCACTATTTGAAGCGCTGGCGCCTGCATCAGGGCCTCACTCCCCTGCCCGGCTTCCGTGAAACCACGCCGCTGATCGCCACGCGCCGTGGGCGCGCAGGCTTGTCCGATCGGCATATCCGTTTGTTGCTTCAGGAGGTGTTCGACCGCGCGCTGGAGCGTATGCAGGCTGAAGGTTGGTCAGATGAAGACGTCAACCGCTTGCGCGCCGCTTCCTTGCACTGGCTGAGGCACACCTCGGCCACTTTCGATGCGCCGCACAGAGACATGAAGGATTTGCAGGTCGATCTGCGTCACAACAGCCTGAGCACCACACAGAACGTGTATTACAACTCTGAAGATGAGAAACGGGCGTATTCGATCAAGCGTCTGCCGATGAAGGAACGCAACTGACCCCCTGCGATGTCAGATGGCATCGATGCTCTTCTCACCAAACTCGACGCCCCCACCGAGCGGCCGAACTTGCCGGGTGAGTGATTGGCTGTCTGGCCGCTGAGCGAAGCACTATCGCTCAACGGCGGCTTTCACTCGGGCAACCGAGGGTTCACTCCCCGCCCTTCATCCTTCTTGCAATCACGAATAGCACCAACCCCGCAAGGGCCGTGGCCGCGCCAATGTAGCCGGTGCTGGTCCAGCCAAATCCTGCGGTGATCGCCATCCCGCCAAGCCATGGGCCCAGTGCGTTGGCCAGGTTGAATGCGGCGTGGTTGGACGCCGCTGCGAGGCTCGGCGCCTCGTGGGCGATGTCCATCAGGCGGATCTGCAGGGGCGCCGCCAATGCGATCATCGTCCCGACCAAGCCAATGCCCAGCATCACGCCCCAGATAGAACCTGCGGCGAACGGGAAGAACAGCAAAACGGCGATCGACCAGATCAGCACCACCCCGACGGCGCGAAATTGCAGGCGGTCGAACAGTTTGCCGCCGGCGATGTTACCAAGGATGCCGCCCATGCCAAACGCTGCCAAGCCAAAGGGAATCATCTCCGGGGAGGCTTGGGTGACGTCGAGCATCGTCGGTGCCAGGTAGCTGAACACCGAGAACATGCCGGAAAAACCGATGGCGGCAATCGACAGCGCCATCCACACCTGGGGCTTCTTGAAGGCACGCATCTCTTTGCGAGGATCGCTGCGGGCTTCGTCTCGACGATCCGGTACAAAAAACCATACGAGCGCGATGGTCGCCATGGCGATGACGCTCACGAGCGCGAACGCTGAACGCCAGCCGAAGAATTGCCCCAGAAAGGTCGCAACAGGGTTACCCAGCAGCATGGCCAGGGTGAGGCCCATCATCACCCGCGCCACAGCCCCGGCACGCTTGTTGGCCGGCACCATGCTGGAGGCCACCACGGCCGCGATGCCGAAGTAGGCGCCGTGGGGCAAGCCACTGATGAAGCGAAATGCCACAAGGCTGCCAAAGGTTGCCGTGAACGCCGTGGCGATGTTGCCCACCGCGTAGAGGGCCATCAGCAGGATCAACAGATGCTTGCGCAGCATCCTCGCGCCGAGGATCGCCAACAGCGGCGCGCCAACCATGACGCCCAGGGCATAGGCACTGATGGCGTGGCCCACTTGCGGCTCGCTCAGGTGCAGGTTGCTGGCGATGTCGGGCATCAGGCCCATGATGGCGAACTCGCCCGTGCCGATGGCGAAGCTGCCCACGGCCATGGCGGCTTCCATTTTGGCTGCGGCACGGGCAGGCAAAACGTGATCGGGTGTTTGCTGGATAGACATTAGAAGTGCTCTGTTTTCGAATAAAGTAACGGCAGCCAGTACCACAAAAGAGCTTGGCCGCTCTTGCTGGCGGATAGAGATATTCCGACGCGAACGGTCGGTCAGGAGGACGTCATAAGCACCTGCACAACGTAAGGACGAAGTGGTCCCATGGTTGCGTTGGTTGACGTTAACGCTTACGCAGAGCGCCATACAGCGCAATGTCTGGTTACAACTTTATCAAAATGGCACCGTCCGCTTCAACCCGTGGAACAATATGCGCCTTGCCGAGAACTTTAAGTGATCGCGCCCTGTCGAGAGTTAATGACAACGTGTTGGCTGATCACGGGCCAACCCATTACGCTGCCATTGACCTGAAGCGACCTTTCTCTCCGAGAACCCAAGACCGTGCCTGACCCGTCCGTTACGCAACCCTCCATCGATCTGAGTCTGCTTGGCGGAACCTACTCGCCCGTCGCATTGATCGAGCGTGAACGGAAGGTTCTTGGCCAGATTGCCGCCGGCATCCCACTGGCCCAGGTGCTCACCGATCTGTTACTGGCCGTTGAAGCGCAAAGCCCCAAGGTGATGGCCTCGGTGCTCCTGCTCAGCGAGGACGGGCAATACATGCTGCACGGCGCCGCGCCCAGTCTGCCGGTGGTCTACAACGAAGCGATTCACGGGATCGCCATTGGCGAGGGCATAGGTTCGTGCGGGACTGCTGCGGCACGCGGCACGCCGGTCTACGTCGACGACATCGCCACCAGCCCGCTTTGGGACGGCTACACCGAGCTTGCCGTTTCCAACGGTCTGCGGGCCTGTTGGTCCATGCCTATCAAAGCTGCTGATGGCACGGTTCTGGGCACATTTGCCGTTTATTACGCAGAACCTCGCTCGCCTTCGGCCAGTGACATCGAAGCCATTGCCGTGATTGCGCAGACCACCGCGCTGGCCATCGAACGGCACCGTTCCGATCTCAGGTTGCGGCGCAGCCAGGACGAACTGCGTGACCTCAATTCCGAACTCGAAAGCAAGGTTAACGAGCGCGCCACCGAGCGCAGCCGCACGTGGTTGCTGAGCCCTGATCTGTTGTCCGTCATCAACGCCGAGGGCATGATCGAGGCGTCGAACCCGGCCTGGACGATTACCTTGGGTTGGTCGCCTGAAGAGCTGCATACCCATCTGTTTTCTCTCGTACACCCGGATGACCTGCGCAACAGCCAGGCGATTTTCAGCAAAGCCATCAAAGGGCGGCCCGTGTCGCGCTTCCAGAATCGCTACCGGCATCGCGACGGCAGCTACCGCTGGTTATCGTGGGTCGCCGTGCTTGAGGACGGCAAGGTCTATTGCAGTGCACGCGACGTCACGGCCGAGAAAGAGCAGACCGCCAACCTCGCCTTGCGTACCCGTGAGCGCGACCGAGCGTGGGGCCTCTCGCAAGAGCTGCTGGTCATCGCCTCCCCCAACGGCATGCTGGACGAGGTCAACGCGCGCTGGACAGAGCAACTGGGCTGGTCGGAGGAAGAACTGGTCGGCGCCAGATTTGCTGACTTCACCCATCCCGAGGATCTCGCCGGCGCTGTCGCAGCGTTTACCGGGATCTTCGATCACCCGCTGGTCACGCCTTACGAATACCGCCTGCGGCACAAGAATGGCACCTACAAATGGTTCAGCTGGACGGGGTCATTTCAGGATGGCCGTATCTATGCGGCAGGTCGGCATGTCACCTCCGAGAGGGAACAGGCCGAGGCCCTGCGCCAGTCACAGAAAATGGAAGCCGTCGGCCAATTGACCGGGGGCGTGGCCCACGACTTCAACAACCTGCTGACCGTCATTCGCTCATCCACTGATCTTCTTTTGCGGCCCAGCCTCACCGACGAGCGAAGACTGAGGTACATCACCGCCATTTCCGAAACCGTGGACCGCGCATCCCGGCTCACCGGCCAACTGCTCGCCTTCGCCCGCAGGCAAGCGCTGCAGCCTGCGGTGTTTGACGTCTGTGACAATCTTCGGGCCATTACCGGCATGATCGGGACGCTGACAGGTTCGCGCATCGAAACCGTGATCGACCTTTCAGACGCCCCTTGTTTCGTGAACTCCGACCCTAACCAGTTCGACACGGCCCTGGTGAACATGGTCGCCAACGCCCGGGATGCGATGACAGGCGAAGGCAAGCTTTCCATCGCCGTGCGCCCTGTCGAGTCGATGCCGTTGGTTCGGCTTCATCCGCAGGTCACTGGCCCGTTTGTGGCGATATCCATTACCGATACCGGCACAGGCATTCCCGCCACACAGCTGGAACAGATCTTCGAGCCCTTCTACACCACCAAAGGGATCGGGGAAGGCACGGGGCTTGGGCTCAGTCAGGTGTTCGGCTTTGCCAAGCAATCGGGTGGCGAGATTGCCGTGGCCAGCGATGTTGGCAAAGGCGCCACGTTTACCCTCTACCTGCCACGGGTTGAGGGGCAGTCCCCGGCCGCCACCGATGCGTCACCCCGCTGGACGCTGCAGGATGGCCACGGCACGCGGGTGCTGGTGGTGGAAGACAATGTCGACGTTGGCACCTTCGCCATTCAGGCACTGGCCGAGCTGGGTTATCAGCCGGTTCTGGCTGCGAGTGCGCAGGATGCGCTGGATCGCTTGAGCGTGGGTAACCCACGATTCGATGTGGTTTTTTCGGATGTGGTCATGCCGGGCATGAGCGGAATCGAGCTGGCTCATGCCCTTCGCACGCGTCATCCGAACCTGCCCGTTGTGCTGACCTCAGGCTACAGCCACGTGCTCGCCGAGAAAGGCTCGGATGGGTTCGAACTGCTCAACAAGCCCTATTCCATCGATCAACTCTCGCAAGTGCTGATGAAAGTGACGGCGGGTAGGTGAAGGGCTGCGCGAAGGGGATTCAAGCGCGGTCCGGGGCGATCCTGGCCGCTGCGTTTCTCAGGGTCGCAACCGTGCAGTCGATGGCCTCGATGTTGCTCACGATGCCGGCGCCGTCGCGCAAGGCGCTGCGGTGACTGGCATAGATAAGGTGACCTGCCAGTGCGAGGGACAGGTCTTCGAGGTGGGTTGCCGTGCGCTCAAGGTCGTGGCGCATATTAGGGAGGGTTTCCAGCATCGGGATCTCGCAGCATTGAGTTGACTGGCCTGTCCCTGTGTTGAAACCGTTAATCACGCCCATTACGGCGAACGTAGCAGAAAGACTGGCAAAGCGCCATAGGCGAAGCTGAACCCGGCAGATCCAGGATGGGTTCACCCACATTGCGCGGGTCCAGCCGCCTGGAATTGATCCAGCGGCTGAACGCGAAGCGTTGCCAGCGCAACGATCAGTCCGCCCATCAGCGCTCATCGGGCGCGCAACATCACCGCGGCGCGAACCCGCTGGCGACCGAACACCGTCATGCGCAGAAACTCCGCGTGACTGACCGGCAAGTGCTGACAGTCCAGGCTGCGCTTGTGCCGGCTGTGATCGACATCCGGGTCGTGCAGGTACACGAACTCTTCATCGCAAGCGGTGATGAGCACCCAGTGCGGCGCTTTCAGGCGAGTGAAGCGGTAGCTGCTGATCAGCACCACCGGCTTGAAGCCTGCCTGCAGCGCAGCGCGAACGTCCAGGGTGGACGCCAGAACCTGTTCCACCCCTGTTGCGGCCAGCTCCTGGGTAAAGCCCTCCTCCACCAGGGTCATGATGGCCTTCTTCTGCAGGCTGCGGACGCCATCCAGAAACAGTGAGCCTGTGTGACTCACCACCAGCCGCACAGCAAACCCTCGTCGCCAGGCCGCCAAGGCCAGCCCTTGCGGACTGCAGCCGCCGTGGCCTGCGGTCATGAACACCGTGGTTGCTTCGCGCCACAGTCCAATCTCTTCGGCGCGGGTCATCGAGCGATTGCTGTCGATCGCGGCCATGGCCATCAACAGACAGGCTGCGCCGCAGGTGAATTCGGTGGTCTGCGGGTAGTACGGCACCTGGCGGGCTGGCGGCGGCGTGTCGCGCAGGATGCGCTTTTCAAAGCGCAGCGCCTGTGCGTGATCTTCGTAGTAGTCCTCGACAATCGCAAAGCGCTGGTAGCCGTTGGCCTCGTACAGGCCGATGGCGGCCGGGTTGTCGGGGCGCACTTCCAGTCGCAGCCAGGCGCAGTTTCGCTGCAGCGCGCAGGCCTGAGCCTGGTCCAATAGCCGTTGCCCCAGGCCGTGGCCTCGAAACGCCGGGCTGACGGCAATGGAATACAAACGCGCCAGCGAAGTGCCCCGATGAAACAGCAGCAAGGCATAACCGGCGAGTTTTTCTTCAGACATGGCAACGATCAGCGCGGCGTTGGCCCGGCTGATCATCCAGTGAAAGTTGCGCGCACTCAGCCGATCGAGCGTGAAACATTGCTGCTCGAGCGCGACCAGAGCGTCGACATCGTGCGTCGATGCAAAGCAAAAATCAAAAAACATGGCACCACCGTAAAGACTGAGTAACGAGACGGGACAGACCGAAAAGCCCGTGATTTATTGAAGCGGCGTCTTCTTCAACAGGGATCAATTACTCATGTCAGCGGTGCAAGCCAACGTGAACGAAGTATTGGATAAAACCGAGCGTTCCACAATCTCCCTCAGCCAGGAACCTCCCAGTCGAACGCCCTCGGGCAGCCGGTTGCTGATCCTCGTCGAGCGCAAGGAGGACTGGGCCGACTACCTGCCCAGCGAGAGCCTGATGCTCGCCCAGGATTACCTTGAGCACAGTGACGACTTCCCCCATCGCACTCAGGTCATCAACCTGTGCCGCCATTACAAATACCTGGGGCAAGGCTACTACTGCTCGTTGCTCGCTGAAGCCCGTGGGCACAAGGTGTTTCCGTCAGTACGCACGGTCAGTGAGCTGTCGCGCAAAGCGCTTTACGGGGTGGGTCTGGACGATCTTGAGCGCACACTGGAACGCGCACTGGCCAACCACCCTTATGGCCAGACCGAAGCGTTTACCCTGTCGCTATACTTCGGCAAGGCGTCCATCGCGCCGCTGCAGGAGATCGGTCGCCAGCTCTTTGAAGCCTTCCCCTGCCCGATCCTGCTGGTGGAATTTCGCCGTGGCGACACCTGGCAGATCGCCGGGATCAAGGCCGGGGCCCTGCACAAGCTGCGCGACCAACAGCAGCATGTCTTCGCCGATGCACTGGACGCCTTTAACCGCCGCACCTGGCGTCAGCCTGCCTCCAAGCGCGTCGCCCGCTACGACCTGGCCATCCTTCACGATCCCGATGAGGCCCTGCCCCCTTCCAATCCGCAGGCGCTGGAGCGCTTTATCGAAACCGGCAAACAACTAGGCATCGACGTCGAGCTGATCGAGAAAAAAGACTATGCGCGCCTGGCTGAATTCGATGCGCTGTTCATCCGCGAAACCACGCGGGTCGACGATCACACCTATCGGTTCGCCAAAAAGGCGGAAAGCGAGGGGCTGGTGGTCATCGATGATCCTTCTTCGATTCTTCGCTGCACCAACAAGGTTTACCTCGCCGACCTCTTGAAACGACGCGGGCTGGGCATGCCTGCCACGGAGATTCTCTACAAGGATCGACCTCAGGAGCTGGAACAGGCAGGCCGTCGCCTGGGCTTTCCGCTGGTGCTGAAAATCCCGGACGGCTGTTTCTCGCGGGGCGTGATCAAGGTGGCCGACGCTCAGGCCCTGTCGGCGGCGGCGCAGGAGTTGTTCGAGCATTCGGTGCTGCTGCTCGCCCAAGAGTACTGCTACACCGAATACGACTGGCGCGTGGGCGTGCTCAATGGCGAGGCGCTGTACGCCTGTCAGTACTTCATGTCCAAGGGGCACTGGCAGATCTACAACCACAAGGCGATGCCCGGCGAGGTCAACGGCATGTGTCGGGCCGTGCCGGTGGATCAGGCCCCGCCAGAGGTGGTGAAGCTGGCCGTGGACACCGCCCGGCTGATCGGTGACGGCCTGTATGGCGTCGACTTGAAGCAGGCCGGTGATCGCGTGCTGGTCATCGAGGTCAACGACAACCCCAATCTGGACGCCGGTATCGAAGACGCCGTGCTGGGGGATGAGCTGTATCGCCGAGTCTTGCAAGCCTTCACTCAGCGCCTGGAACTCAAACACCGTGGCCAGGCATGGTGACCCATGATTGAAGGGTACGGCATTGAATCCGGCGCGCTGCGTGAGGCGCCGCAGGACACGGCCAGTGTGTGGTTGTGTGTAGCGCCAGACGGCAACGAACAATCGTTGTTGCAAACGCGTCTGGGCATTGGCGTTCAGGCGTTGGAATCGTCACTGGACCCGGACGAAGTCGCGCGGATCGAGATCAAGCCCGATCACCTGTTCCTGATCTGGAAGCGCCCGGAGAGCTTCGATGGTCGAGCGTTCAACGTGTCTTCGTTCGGCGTGGTGCTGAGCGAAAAGCGCCTGGCGGTGATCTGCGCCAGCAACTCGCTGCTGTCGAGCCTCTCGGGTGAGTCGCAATTGAACGGGCCGCTGGATGTGCTCATGGCCCTGCTCGCGGAAAGCGTTCATCACTACCTCGGCCACTTGCGGGTGGTCAAACAGGTGGCGCGGGAGATCCAGCAGCAGTTCACCCGGACCATGGACAATCAGCAACTGGCGCAGATGTACAACCTCAGCGAAAGCCTCGTGTACTACGTCAATGCGATCCAGAGCAACGGCACCGTACTGACCCTGCTGCGCAGCCACGGCCAGCGCCATGGCTTCAGCGCGGCCCAACTGGATGCGCTGAACGACCTGATCATCGAGAACGAGCAGAGTTATCAGCAGGCACGGATTCACGCCAAGGTCTTCGCCAACCTCATCGAGTCGCGGGGCAATCTGGCGAACAACGGCATGAACCTGGCCTTGCGCAAGCTCACCTTGATCAACGTGGTGTTCCTGCCGCTGAACCTGATCGCCGGAATCGGCGGGATGTCGGAGTTCAGCATGATGACCGCCGGCACGCCATGGTGGCTGTCGTTCCCCGCGCTGATCGTCGGCATGACGCTGCTGGGTGCGGTGATGGTGGTGACGTTGCGGCGCATGGCCTGACGGATTTTCTAACTGATGCGTTTTCCGGGAGTCAACGATGCAAGCTTCAGACATTGGTTTTTTGATGCTGGCGGCGATTGCGGTGGTCGGTAGCCTGATCAGCCTGCTCGACCACCGCTCGCAGTTCAGCCCAGCCGCGCCTGGCAACGCTTCTGCGGCTACGCATCAGCCAACACAGCCTCATTCGTCGCCAAGTGAGTCTGAATAGAGGCAGTCATCCATTCAGGCAGTGCTGGCTTCAATGAGCTGGCATCAATAAACAGGAATGGTATGCGGCGCTTCGATCCTGGCCCGCAGCCGGTCAACGAACGACTGCGCCGCCTCCATGCTGCTGAAGGTCACAGGGTAGTTGTTCAGAATCACCAGCCAGTCGGTTCCGCAAACAGCCTTTTCGATCGTGATAACCATGTACAGGCCTCCTTCGGATGATCAATCGGCCCTCGAAGAAAACCGGACAGCAACGAGGTCAGCATAGGGTTTTGGGGCTGATCAGTATGGTCGCTGTTCTGGTTTATGCCAGATTCCAACGTGTCCTCTGGTCGACTCGTCAGAGCGATAGCGTGCGCGTGTGCACCGCGTTTTTCGCCAAGGCCTCAGGCTTGGGACTTGAGAAGCTGCCGCTGGTGATCCGGCGTGGATTGCACCGTGGCCAGCCGGACACGCTGCTCGCGGTCGTGACGAATCAGGAATTTCACCCAGCCGTTGCACAGTTTGCAGGCCCCACGACGGTTTCACCGGGGGGGGGCAGATGGGGGGCGGTTGTTGGGCGTGTCAGTGCTGAAGGCATTGCGCAAGTCTACGTATGAGGCAACTGGGCAGCATTGTAGAAGGAGGTGCGCTCCTCCGGCCACTCATTGACCGCAGGATGGCGTCGCGTCGACGAGCAGCTCAATCTGGCGCAAAGCGATACTGCCCTTTTCCGCGGCGCTTGGCTTCATACATCGCCGAATCCGCCGCGCGCATCAGCTCTTCCACCGTGTTGCCATGGGTCGGCAGGCGGGCGATGCCGATGCTGGCGCCCAGGTGGAAGCTGTCCAGATCCGAAGACACCTGCCCTACGAGCTTTTCCGCCACCGCTGCCACATCTTCCGCGCCATTGACGCCTTCGACGATGACCGTGAATTCATCGCCGCCGATCCTTGCCAGTCGATCGTAGGGTCGCAAACAGCCCTGCAATTGCTGGCTGACCCAGCGCAGCGCCTCGTCGCCCCGGTCGTGGCCGAACTGGTCGTTGATCTGCTTGAAACCGTCCAGATCCAGGTACAGCAACGCGCTCATGCGCCCGCTGCGCTGATTGCGGGCGATCGCGGCCTGTAACGCCTGAATGAAGCCTCGGCGGTTGAGCAAGCCGGTCAGGGCATCGGTGATGGTGAGCATTTCCAGCCTGTGATGCAGCTCGCGCACCGAGGACATGTCCAGAGCGAGCAGCGTCATGGCGTCCTGATTCTCGGACAACGGCGAGCACGACAAAGCCACCGGGACACTTTGCCCCTCTCGGGTGCGCAGGTTGGCGTCGTGCAGACGCAGGCTTTGCTTGCGGCGCCAATGATCGAGCCATAACGAATGCTGCCAGTCGTCTTCGAGGGGGGATTCGATCCACTGCAGCAGCTCGGTACCCTTGAGTTCATTGTCAGGGCAACCGAGCATGCGGCTGATCGCAGGGTTGGCGTAACGGATGCGCCCGTCGCTGCCCACCACCAGAATACCTTCAGCGGTGTTGTCGAGGATCGAGGCGTTGAATGCACGCTCCTGCTCCAGCTGTCGGCTGGTTTGCAACAGTCCGCGTCGGTAGTGATCGTGATCGAGCAGCACCCGCGCCTTGTGCAGCAGCATGCTGGGGTGCACGGGTTTGGTCATGAAGTCCACCGCACCGGCGGAATAGCCCTGATCGAGCACGGCTTCGGTCTGACGCATGCCGGAGATGAAAATGATCGGGGTGAAGCGGGTTTCCGGGTCGGCGCGCATGCGTCGGGCAACTTCGAAGCCATCCATCCCCGGCATTTGCACGTCCATCAGCACCAGACTGATGCGGCCCGTGCTCAGCAGCTCCAGAGCCTTCGCCCCGGAATTGGCGCAGCGCACGGTTCTGCCGAGGTCTTCGAGCAGTTCCTGCATGCCTTCGAGGTTTTCGTCCTCATCGTCCACCACCAGGATTTCCTGCGAGTCACCTTGCACCTGCAATACACACCTCCCTGTCTACCCCTGCATGAGCAATCTAGCCAAGCATAGTCCAAAGCCTTGTACTGCCCAGCCGCAACCCACTATAAGTGAGCGGGCGCGACCCAAATGCCGCCCCGAATGCATCAGCTCAGGAGATCCAGTGTTGGACGAGACGTTCGCCGATGAAGCAGGTTCACCCCCTCAGGATGGCTGGTTCTCCAACGAGAATCGCGCGCGATTCGACGAGCTGATCATCAAGCTCAAAACCAGCAACACCCAGGAAGGCATTTCGCGCTACCACGCCATGGCCGAGGGTTATCTGCTGGGCTTGCTGGATTGTTACCACGTCAGCGTCGAGCACCACGATGCCGTCAGGCAGTACCTGCACAATCTGGCGCTGGCCCGGTTAAAGGTGGTTAAACCCAGGCTGCGGCGTTAGCAGGCGCTTCTTCAAAAAACATGTTGAACCGTACCAATGGTCGGAACAGAGTATTTCGGCCAAATAACATGACGATTTTACTTCAGCTGAAACGAATCATGCCGATATCATAGTGCCATCTTTTCACGGATATCCCCCGCATGAATCTCAGAAGCCTGAATATTGCCCCTCGATCGCTGATTTGTTTCGGCTTCTTCGCCCTCCTCATTTCCGCCGTCGGCCTGTTCTCGCTGCTGCAGTCGGTCAAGCTGCGCGACGCCCGCGACGCGCTGCAGGACAACGTGCTGCCAACCCTCATGGCCATTGCCGACATCAAGACCGATCTGCTGACGATCCGTCTGGGCAACACCAGCCTGCGCGCCGCCGATACCGCCGACAGCGCAGACGCCGCGCGCAGACGCATCAATCAGGGCCGTGCCGATCTGGAAAAGGACGTCAAGCGCCTACGGTCCATGCTGGTCACCGAACGCGGCATCGCCGCCTATCAGGACATGGAGCGCGACATGCAGGCGTATCTCGCCGTTCATGCCCGCTTTCTGGATGCCGTGGCGCAGAAACGCGACGACCTGATCACTGCCATGACCCAGCCGTCCGGCGAGCAAACCCGCGCCGCCGACCTGCTGACCAAGGACATCGCCACCATTTCCGATCTGGCCAATCAGAAGATGCAAGAGTCGGACGTTGCCGCCGACGCTAGCTACGAGCAATCGCGCAACGTCGTCATCGCTGCCATCGTCATTGCGCTGATCGCGACACTCAGTTTGGCCACCCTGTTTACCCGCAGCCTGGTCGCCCCGATCGCCAAGGCGCTGGCGGTGGCCGAACAGATCGCCGGTAACGATCTGAGCAAGCCGATTCAGGTGGATGGCAACGACGAGCCGGGTCGCCTGCTGCAGGCACTGTCGGTCATGCAACAGAACCTGCGTCGCACCCTGGCGGAACTGGGCGATTCGTCCAGCCAGTTGGCGTCGACCTCCGAGGAAATGACCGCCGTAACCGAGGATTCCTTGCGCGGCGTACAGCGTCAGAACGATGAAATCAATCAGGCCGCCACCGCCATCAACCAGATGAGCGCAGCGGTTGAAGAAGTGGCGCGTAACGCCGCCCTGGCCTCCACTGCGGCCCGCGAATCCAGCGAGTCGGCGGAAAACGGCCGTCAACGGGTCGATGAAACCGTCAGCGTCATCCACGAGCTGCATCAGGCGGTGGGCGCCACGGCGGCCGAAATCAACGGGCTGGCCGGCCAGGTGCAAAGCATCAGCGGCGTGCTGGATGTGATTCGCGGCATTGCCGATCAGACCAACCTGCTGGCCCTGAACGCGGCCATCGAAGCCGCCCGTGCCGGTGAAGCCGGACGGGGTTTTGCCGTTGTCGCCGATGAGGTACGCGCCCTCGCCCATCGCACTCAGCAATCGACCGCCGAGATCGAAAAGATGATCGCGTCGATTCAGGGCGGCACCGACAAAGCGGTGTCGGCCATGGACCTGAGCAGCGATCGCGCTCGCGCCAGCCTTGAAGTGGCCCATGCCGCCGGCCGCGCGCTGGAGCAGATCACCACGGCCATCGTGCAGATCAACGAGCGCAACATCAGCATTGCCTCGGCCACCGAGGAACAAGCCCAGGTCGCCCGTGAAGTGGACCGCAACCTCACCAGCATCCGCGACCTGTCGTTGCAAACCTCGGCCGGTGCCAACCAGACCTCCGCCGCCAGCGGCGAGCTGTCGCAACTGGCAGTGGGCCTCAATGGCCTGGTGACGCAGTTTCGCACCTGAAACAAAAACGCGTGATCAGCATGGGTTGATCACGCGTCGTTCGATAAACCTCATCGACGATTGGGATCTTTCAAAATAGAATCATCCGCAATCCATCGTTGCAGAAATGAAATGAGCAAACTTCCCGATTTCGAAGGTCTGGCCATGTTCGCCAAGGTGGCGGAAGAAGGTTCGTTCGCGGCGGCCGCGCGCATCATGGGGGTTTCGGTGCCCACCGTTTCTCGCGCTGTTGCGCGCCTCGAAGAGCGTCTGGGCGGGCGCCTGTTCAACCGCACCTCGCGGCAACTGGCACTGACCGAGTTCGGCGCCAGCATGGCCGCCAAGGCGGCCGACATTTATCGCCAGGCCGAAGAGGTCGAAAGCGAGGCTCAGGACCTGTCCGTGCAGCCAAGGGGGCAGGTGCGGCTCGCCGTGCCGATGTCGTTTGGCCTGCGTTGGGTCGCGCCGCTGCTGCCCAGGCTGCTGCGCCAGTACCCTGAAATTTCGGTGGACCTGCATTTGTCCGACGCCTCTGTGGACTTGATTGCAGAGGGTTTTGATGCCGCACTGCGGATTGCCGTGCTGCCCGATTCCTCGCTGGTCGCTCGACGCCTGTGCGCCGTTACCCAGTACCTCGTCGCGTCACCTGGCTATCTGGCTGAACACGGCCGCCTCAACCACCCCCGCGATCTGGCCAGCCGCCCCTGCCTTAGTTATGCCTATCGGGCGCGCAGTCAGGTGTGGCGTTTCACCCATGAGGACGGCACCGAAGAGGACGTGGTGCCCAACGGGCCGCTGCGGGTGACCAACTCGGATGCGCTGATTCCGGTGCTGCTCGAAGGTCTGGCGATTGCCGAGCTGCCGGAATTCATCGCCAGTGAGTACCTGGCCGATGGCAGGCTCCAAGCGGTGCTGCCGGAATGGAGCATGACCCGCGGCGGGTTGTATTTCGTGACGCCTTCGGCCCGAACCCGCCCGGCAAAGATCAAGGCATTGTCCGACTTCTTCGCCGAGCATCTGGGCGACCCGGCGTGGCGCTGGCCGCGCGCCTGAACTTGAACCTCCATTTGCGTGAGTCCCGGGACGCCATTGCGGCAGCCAAAGCCTTCGCTCCCGCAGTCGTCGAAACCTCTGCGCAGTGAAACCTGAAGTTAGGCTTTTGTCTGAAACCCGTCACAAATCACACGGGAAAATTGCCCTGAATTGGTGCAGACAACCTTTATATGCCCCTTTATCAGGCGCTTATGCGCTTTTATGTACTTGGCGCATGGGGCATGCCAAAACGACATAACTTCGGAATATTCCGCATGTTAGTCTCGCGGCTTCTTATGAACAGGCGTAGATCGTTATTTTCGATGACGGCCAGAAACAGGAAGCCTCATGTCCAGAATGTCCCACACCGCTCTGCGCCGTAAATTCCGCGAATTGCTCGCCGCCAACGCGGCTTATGAAACCGCTTCCGTGTTCGACCCGATGTCTGCCCGTATCGCGGCGGACCTGGGTTTTGAAGTCGGCATTCTGGGTGGTTCCGTCGCATCGTTGCAGGTACTGGCCGCCCCTGACTTTGCCCTGATCACCCTGAGCGAATTCGTCGAGCAGGCTACGCGCATTGGCCGTGTGGCCCAGCTGCCGTTCATTGCCGACGCCGACCACGGTTATGGCAACGCCCTCAACGTGATGCGTACGGTCGAAGAACTTGAGCGCGCCGGTGTGGCCGCGCTGACCATCGAAGACACGCTGCTGCCTGCGCAATTCGGCCGCAAATCCACCGACCTGATCTCCATCGAAGAAGGCATTGGCAAGGTCAAGGCCGCGCTGGAAGCTCGAGTCGACCCGGAGCTGTCGATCATCGCCCGCACCAACGCCGGTGTGCTGCCGGTCAAAGACATCATCGAGCGCACCCAAGCCTACGAAAAGGCCGGCGCCGATGGCATCTGTATGGTCGGCATCAAGGACTTCGAGCACCTGGAGCAGATTTCCGAAAAACTGACCGTGCCGCTGATGCTGGTGACTTACGGCAACCCTAACCTGAGCGATTACGCGCGTCTGGCAAAACTGGGTGTTCGGGTGATCGTCGCCGGTCACGCGGCATATTTCGCGGCGATCAAGGCCACCTACGACAGCCTGCGCGCCCAGCGTCAGGTGACCCACAGCACTGAAAACCTCAGCGCCACCGAACTGACCCACACCTACACCCTGCCGGAAAGCTACGTGGCATGGGCCAAAGAGTTCATGGACGTCAAAGAGTGATCGACGCCGTCTGACGGCCCAAATCGCAGGCAATAAAAAACCCGCCTTGGCGGGTTCTTTTCTATCAAGACCATTCCAACGCCCTGTCGGTAGCGTTCCGTGCAAATGGCAGATCATCCTTGACCTCTGAAGTGCGTCCTGCGCTTCAGTTGATGGGTCCAATCTATGCCTTTCCCGGGAAGGTGTATACGGCAGGTTTTCGCAATCGCGTGTAAGCCTTTGGCTATACCCCTGTCAGATTCAGCGACAATCCCGGTCAAATAATCCGGGATTGCCCCTGAGCCAAGACCACGCTGGGAAGACGCAGTTTTTTCAGCGCCTACCTGGCCTGCGCACACCGCTTGGGCGGCACCCTCGGCGCAGCATATTGATATGTCATTTTGATATTTAAAATACCGCTCTTATAGCTTTAAAGTCGTTTCGATTGCGGACGGCGCACCCTGCCCCGATCCAGCTGGCCACGGAGCAACTCATGAGTGAACGTCGTTTCAAATTGTCCTCGCCTCGCCGATTGAGCACGGCGTTGACCCTCGCCGCCAGCCTGCTGACGGCAGGCCTGGCCACCAGCGGCACGGCCCATGCCGAGGGGCAATTGCGCATTGCCGAACAGTTCGGCGTGGTGTACCTGCTGCTCAACGTGGCGCGGGATCAGCATCTGATCGAGAAGCACGGCAAGGAAGCCGGCATCGATATCAAGGTCGACTGGACGCAGTTGTCAGGGGGTGCGGCGGTCAACGATGCGTTGCTGTCTGGCGCAGTAGACATTGCCGGTGCCGGCGTGGGCCCGCTGCTGACCATCTGGGACCGCACCCGTGGCAAGCAGAACGTCAAGGCCGTGGCGTCCCTCGGTAACTTCCCCTACTACCTGGTGAGCAACAATCCGAACGTGAAGACCATTGCGGACTTCACCGAAAAAGACAAAATCGCCGTTCCGGCCGTGAGCGTTTCCGTGCAGTCGCGCTATCTGCAACTGGCATCGGCCAAGCTGTGGGGGGATGCCGAGTACAACCGTCTGGACAAATACACCGTGAACCTGCCTCATCCTGACGCCAGCGCGGCGATCACGTCGGGCGGCACCGAGCTGACCGGGCACTTCTCCAACCCGCCGTTCCAGGAGCAGGAAGTGGCGAACAGCAACGTGCACGTCGTGCTCAACTCCTACGACGTGCTAGGCCCGAACTCGCCGACCGTGCTGTTCGCCACCGAGAAATTCCGCGAAGAAAACCCCAAGACCTACCAGGCGTTCATCGAGGCACTGGTTGATGCCGCCGATTACATCAAGCGCGACAAGGCCGGCGCAGCCGACACCTACATTCGCGTGACCAAATCCAGCATCGATCGCGCGCAACTGATCAAGATCATCGAGAACCCGCAGTTCGAGTTCACCATCAACCCGAAAAACACCTACCCGCTGGCCGAATTCCTGCACCGCGTGAGCGCGATCAAGAACAAGCCCGACTCCTGGCAAGACTACTTCTTCCAGGATTCGAAACTGCTCGAAGGCAGCTGATCGTTGGGTTGAACGGCCCCGGCCGATTGCCTCAAGCGCAATGTGCTTTATCATGAGCGGCTTCACGGCGCCGGACCTGATCCGGCGCCTTGTCCTTCCAGCCAGAGATGCTCATGTCCAGCCAAGACCTCACCTTCCTGCCCGACCCAGACGCCGACTCCATCTCCTCCGACGTCGCCACCTTTGGCGGCATCATGGTCTCCACCCAGATCCCCACCCGCGCCGACGGCAGCCTGGAGCTGGGCGACATCACCACGCAGAGCGAATGCACCCTGCAGGCGCTGAAAGTTGCGCTGGAACGTGCCGGCAGCTCCATGGACCGGGTCATGCACCTGACTATCTACCTCACCGACATGGCCGACCGCGCGGCTTTCAACGAGGTCTACAAACGCTTCTTCGCCAAACCGTGGCCGGTGCGCGCGGCGGTGGGCGTTGCTGCGCTGGCGGTTGAAGGCATGCGTGTGGAAGTCACGGCGATGGCTGCCAAGGGCTGACCCCCGGCGCGTATGTACGCAGGAGGGCACAAATCCGTGGGAGTGAGCTTGCTCACGAATGCAGTCGGTCATCCAGCCTCATAGCGGCTGACCTGCCCCCTTCGTGAGCAAGCTCACGCCCACAGGGGGGACATCCTCCAAGCCTCGGCTGCTCTTGATCAACGGGTTTTCGGCCATCGGGCAGTCCATGGATGCCGGTCGCACGTTTCGCCGCTACAATGCGCGCCTTGACCGTGACGATCCGACTAAAAAAACATGTCCCTACCCAAGCATCATCTGGAATTGCTCAGCCCTGCCCGCGATGTGGCCATTGCCCGCGAGGCCATTCTGCACGGCGCTGACGCCATCTACATCGGTGGCCCGAGCTTCGGTGCGCGCCACAATGCGTCCAACGAAGTGAGCGATATCGCCGAGCTGGTTGAATTCGCTCACCGCTACCACGCCCGCGTGTTCACCACGATCAACACCATCCTGCACGACAACGAACTGGAACCGGCGCGCAAGCTGATTCACCAGCTCTACGACGCCGGCGTCGACGCGCTGATCGTTCAGGACCTGGGCGTCATGGAACTGGACATCCCGCCGATCGAGCTGCACGCCAGCACCCAGACCGACATTCGCACCCTGGAGCGGGCCAAGTTCCTCGATCAGGCCGGTTTCTCGCAGCTGGTTCTGGCCCGTGAGCTGAACCTGCAGGAAATCCGCGCCATCGCCGACGAAACCGATGCCGCCATCGAGTTCTTCATTCACGGCGCGCTGTGCGTGGCGTTTTCCGGTCAGTGCAACATTTCCCACGCCCAGACCGGCCGCAGCGCCAACCGCGGCGACTGCTCCCAGGCCTGCCGCCTGCCCTATACGTTGAAAGACGATCAGGGCCGCGTCGTCGCGTTCGAAAAACACCTGCTATCGATGAAAGACAACAACCAGAGCGCCAACATCCGCGCGCTGGTCGAAGCCGGTGTGCGTTCGTTCAAGATCGAAGGTCGCTACAAGGATATGGGCTACGTGAAGAACATCACGGCCTACTACCGCCAGCGTCTGGACGACGTGCTCGAGGACCGCCCGGACCTGGCCCGCGCCTCCAGTGGCCGTACCGCGCATTTCTTCCTGCCGGACCCGGAAAAGACCTTCCACCGCGGCAGCACCGATTACTTCGTCACCGACCGCAAGATCGACATCGGCGCCTTCGACACCCCGACCTTCACCGGCCTGCCGGTGGGCATTGTCGAAAAAGTCGGCAAGCGTGACCTGCAAGTGGTCACCTATGACCCGTTGACCAACGGCGACGGCCTCAACGTGCTGATCAAGCGCGAAGTCGTGGGTTTTCGCGCCAACATCGCCGAACCTAAAGGCGAGTTCGAGGAAGACGGCGAGAAGCGCTACCGCTATCGCGTCGAGCCCAACGAGATGCCGGCGGACCTGCACAAGGCCCGTCCGAATCACCCGCTGAACCGCAACCTGGACCACAACTGGCAGCAAGCCCTGCAGAAGACCTCTGCCGAGCGCCGCATTGGTGTGTCGTGGCAGGTTGAGCTGCGCGAAGCGCGTCTGGAGGTCACCGCCATCAGCGAAGAGGGCATCAGCGCCCGTGTCTCGCTGGACGGCCCGTTCGGCGCCGCCAACAAGCCGGAACAGGCGCTCGAGCAACTGCGCGACCTGCTCTGCCAGCTCGGCACCACCCAGTACCACGCAACCGACGTGAAACTGGATGCGCCCCAGGCGTTCTTCATCCCCAACTCGCAGCTCAAGGCCCTGCGCCGCGAAGTCATCGAGGCCCTGACCACCGCCCGCGTTGCCGCTCACCCTCGCGGTGGACGCAAAGCCGAGACCAGCCCGCCGCCGGTGTACCCGGAAGCGCACCTGTCGTTCCTGGCCAACGTCTACAACCAGAAGGCCCGCGACTTCTACCACCGTCACGGCGTCAAGCTGATCGACGCCGCGTACGAAGCCCACGAAGAAGCAGGCGAAGTGCCGGTGATGATCACCAAACACTGCCTGCGTTTCTCCTTCAACCTGTGCCCGAAACAGGCCAAGGGTGTCACCGGTGTAAAGACTAAAGTGGCACCGATGCAGTTGATCCACGGCGATGAAGTCCTGACCCTGAAGTTCGACTGCAAGCCGTGCGAGATGCACATCATCGGCAAGATGAAAGGCCACATTCTCAACCTGCCACAGCCTGGCAGCGCCCCCGTGGTCGGGCATATCAGCCCTGCGGACCTGATGAAAACCATTCCTCGGGCGCCGCACTGAGTCTGGACCGAGCGCGCCGCAACGGCGCGCTCGACCGGTCTTTCTCCCCTTCTCGCCTTCTCGACACCCCATAGCGACGGCCGTCAGCCTGATAGCGACGCGGCCACGTCACGCGTTGGCGAGGGCTTTTATTTCCACGCTATAACGGGCGCCCAATGTCTTGCGGAGCCTTGTGAATGACTGTCGAGTTTCGTCCGGCCACGGCGGCGGATGCCCGTGAAATTGCCCGTCTGTTTCAGATCACCTCGGAAGGTGCCTCGGATTACATCTGGAGCCAGTTGGCGGAGTCGGGAGAAGCATTAGCATTGCTGGACGTAGGCGCTCGACGTTACGCCCGAGAAGATGTGGATTTCTCCTACCAGAATTGTCTGATCGCCGAAGCCCATGGCGAGGTCATCGGCATGATGCACAGCTATGCCATGCGCGAAGACCCCAACCCGTCGCCGGTGACTGACCCGGTGCTGGCGCCCTACGCCGACATGGAAGTCCCTGACACGCTGTACATCTCAAGCCTGGCGCTGCACGAAGCTTGGCGGAACAAGGGGTTGGGCTTGGGCTTTCTTCGACGTGCGCAGCAGCGCGCCGAAGCCATGCAGCTTAAAGGCCTGAGCCTGATCGATTACGCCGAGAACACGGGCGCTCGCCGCTTCTATGAGCGTCACGGTTTTACCGTGGTGAAGACCTGCCAGATCACGCCGCACCCGTTGATCCGGGTCACGGGTGAGGCTTACCTGATGCAGCGGCTGTCGTCATAAAGCCCAGGATTACCGGCGTGCCAGTTCATGCCGGGTGCATCCTTCGTAATAGACCTGCCTGACACTTTCCGGGCGCATGCGTGAGGGGCTGTCGTAGGTCTGTTCGGTAATGCCCAGCGCGCTCATGCGCATCCATTGCTGAGGAAAGTGCCGGGCCTGGAGTTTGTTCCGCGCGCCGTAGAGGGTCAGCCCTGCGAGTTTGTAGCTCTGCGCCATCCCGGCAATCCCTGCGCCCCAGGTGCACAGGTCGCGTTCGTTCTTGCTCAAATCCCGTGCAATCGCCGGATTGGCGAGGCTGAAGAGTGCACAAAACGCCAGCGCAAACTTGATAATCTGCATGCAAATCCTTGGCTAACTCCCTGATAGGCCGAGGATTGTGCCGAGGTAAACGCGTCAGAGGGGCCAGCAAAATGCCTCTTTTTCCCGCCAGCCGACCAGTGACACGCCTTGCGCCGTAAATCCTGCTGGCCTTCTGATAATTGAGCGACGAAAGCTCGCGCCGCCTGCTACCGTGTAGAGGTAGGGGGTGAACCTTATCGACCGATGGCCGGTCGATAGTTGCACCTCTGGCCAGGTCTACCGTTCATCGCTGCGATGAGTGGACCGGGCCAGTTTTATTTCCAGAAGGACCGTCCATGATTCCAATTCAACGCATCGCCTGGCTCAAAGCATGGGGCGCCCATGGTTTCACGGCCACCGGCGTCGTCCTCGCTTTTTTGGCGACCATTGCCCTATTCGACAACCAGCCCAAGGCCTGCCTGCTGTGGCTGGGGATCGCCCTGATCGTCGACGGGCTGGACGGCTCGCTGGCGCGCAAGCTCAACGTGCAGTCGGTCCTGCCGCATTTCGACGGTTCGGTGCTGGATCTGGTGATCGACTACCTGACCTACGTGTTCATCCCGGCGCTGTTCATCTACCGCTACATCCCCCTGCCCGACTACACCCTGCTGCTGACCATCTCGATCATTCTGGTGTCGTCGCTGTTCTGCTTCTGCAACACCGAGATGAAGAGCAAGGACAACTACTTCGTAGGCTTCCCGGCGGCCTGGAACGTGGTCGCGCTGTGCGTCTATATCCTGTCGCCAGCGCCATGGCTGACCTTCATCACCGTGATCTGCCTGGCCCTGCTGACGGTGACACGGATGAAGTTCCTGCACCCGTTTCGCGTGCGCCGCTTCATGCCACTGAACATCGCCGTCACCACCGTGTGGTTTCTGTGCAGTTTCTTGTTGGTGATCAACCACCCTTACAACGGTTCTTGGGTGTTGAGCCTGTGGCTGGCGATGTCGGCGTATTTTCTGGGGATCTGTATCTGGCGCACGTCGCTGGAGTGGATTGATAAGGCGCGGTATTGAGCCATCGGCTCTGACGTGCTTTACGTTTGATTCTGGCCGGAGACTTCTACGCCCTCGGGCAGAATCAGAGTTCAGCTCAACGCCTAGCCCCGCCAGATACGCCCACGGATATATCCCCCGCTGATGCCCGTCGCTGAACACCAGCTGCAACCCGTAGCCCTGTGGGTTGATCGCCACCAGATGCACAGACGCCGCGACCACAGGCTTCATCCCCTTCAAGCGAAACGCCCGGCATTGCGAGCAGGGGCATTGCTGGCGTAGCAGCACGTGATCGATGTGTTGCTCGCGACCATCGCCCCAGCTCAGGCGCAGCCGCTGCAGCTCCCGGGAATTGCCGATGGCAACGGGCGCGGCGATCATGGCAGTTGCGCCAGGGCGATGCGCACGGCCTTGCGCACTTCCGGATCGCCGTCGTGTTCCAGTTGCTGCAGGGCGGCCTTGGCGCGGCTGTCGCGCAATTCGCCCAAGGCCAGCGCCGCTTCCTTGCGCAGGTTGCTGATGCTGTGGGTCAGAGTCTCGACCAGCGGCCACAGTGATTCGGGATGCCGCAAACGGCCCAGGCTGCGGGTCGCGCGCAGGCGCACCTGCCAGTACTCATCGCTCAACGCCTCGATCAAGGCATCCCCGGCATCCTGATGCCCGACCTTGCCCAGCGTCGTCGCCGCCTCCTCGCGCACTTGCCAGGCCTTGTCCTGCAAGGCCTTGCGCAAGGCAGGCAAGACGTCGGCGCTGCTCGCCAACCCCAGAGCCCCAGTCGCAGCACGACGCACTTCGCTGTCGGGGTCATTGCTGGCCAGCGTGGCGAGGGTTTGCAGGGCGTCGGTGCGCTTCAGCCAGCCCAGCACACCCACGGCCTCACGGCGCACAGCAGCATCTTCATCGGCCAACGCTTGCAAGGCGGCGGGCGCGGCTTCTTCGAGACGCAACTCACGCAAGGCACGAAACGCCGCGATGCGTACGCTGACCTCGGCATGGGTGGTCCACGGCAAGATCACCCTGCCCGCCTCGACAGTCTTCAGCACGCTGAGGCTTTGCGCAGCAGCCTCGCGCACGGCGGCTTCGGGATCGGTCAGCGCCTCGCACAAGGCCTCCACCACGTCTGACTCCTCCCAGGCCTCGAGCAAGGCCGCTGCCTGGGCACGCACTGACTCTGAAGGGTCCGATGCCAGCGAGTGGGTCAGCCAGTCCAGACCCTCTGGCTCTTCCAGATCGGCCAGTTCGATCAAGGCAATGCGCCGAACGCCGGCATCCGGGTCCTGGAGCCTGGTTTGCAGCCCGAGAATGTCAGGGTGGTCGATGTCGTCAAAGTAGCTATTCAGGTCAGTCATAGGGCCAGTCGCAGTCCGTCGTGATCGTTGGGAAGCCCGAGGGGGTTAAGGCGCGGCAATTGCCGACCGTCCTCGTGGTGCAGCAGCTCGAGGCAATGGCGCTTCAAGCGGGAAAATTCAGGGCGGGTGACCAGTTCGGTGCTGCGCGGGCGCGGGAAGTCCAGTTGCAGGTCTTCGATGAAACGCCCGGGGCGTGAACTCATCACCAGAATCCGGTCGGCCAGAAACAGCGCTTCATCGATGTCGTGGGTCACAAACACCACGGTGGTGCGGATGCGCGTCCAGATATCCAGCAACAGCGCCTGCATTTTCATGCGGGTCAGGGCGTCCAGCGCGCCGAAGGGTTCGTCCATCAGCAACAGCCGCGGGCGGTTGATCAGCACCCGGGCGATCTCCACCCGCTGCTGCATGCCGCCGGACAGTTGATTGGGCCAGTGCCCGGCGAAGCCTTCAAGGCCCACCAAGGCCAGCATTTCATCGGCGGCGGCCAGGCGCTCGGCCTTGCCCACGCCGTTCATTTTCAGGCCGAAGGCGACGTTTTCGCGCACGCTGCGCCAGGGGAACAACGTGTGCTGCTGGAACACCATGCCGCGCTGGGGCGATGGGCCCTGGACGGCCACGCCATCGACCTTGAGGCTGCCCTCGACCGGTTGCAGGTGCCCGGCCAGTGCGCCGAGCAGGGTCGACTTGCCGCAACCGGACGGCCCGAGAATGCAGACGAACTGGCCCGACTCGATCTGACAGTCCAGCGCCTGCACGGCCTGAAATGCGTTTTGCCCTTCGCCCAACGCGATGGTGATGCCGTGTATGTCGACGCGACCGGCCGGGCTGGTTGCAACGTTCATCAGGCTTTTCCTCGTGGTCGATGCCAGGGGGTGAACAGCTGCCCCAGACGTTTGATCAACAGGCTGCTACCCATGCCCAGCAGGCCGATCAGCAGCATGCCGACGACGATGTCGGCGTAATTCTGGATGGTGTACGACTCCCAGGTGTAATAACCGATGCCGAACTGCCCGGAGATCATTTCGGCCGTCACCAGGCAAAACCATGAGGTGCCCATGCCGATGGCCAGCCCCGTGATAATGCTTGGCGCCGCCCCCGGCAGGATGACCTCCAGCAGAATCGCCCGGCGCCCTGCCCCCAGGCTTTTTGCCGACGCGATCAGCCGCGGATCGACCCCTTCAACGCCATGCACGGTGTTGAGCAGGATCGGAAACAGTGCGCCGGTGAAGGTGATGAAGACCATCGACAGCTCGGACGAGGGAAACATCAGGATCGCCAGCGGAATCCACGCCACGGCCGGAATCGGTCGCAGCACTTCCAGTGGCGGCAGCAGCAGGTCTTCGGCCCAGCGCGAACGGCCAATGACCACGCCCAACCCCACCCCGATCAGCAGCGCCGCCAGGTAGCCGGCGAACACGCGGCTCACGCTGGCGGTCAGGTGCTGCATCAGCCGACCGGAATCCACCAGCCCCGCTGCCGCGTCGATCACCGAGAGCGGCGTCGGCACGTTGGCGAAGGTCACCAGCCCCAGGTTCCAGTGGTTGCTCGCCGCCAGCTGCCAGAACAGCAGGCACAGCAGCAGGGACGAACTGCGAGGCAGCCAGCGCAGGGAGGGAATGAGCATCATCGTTCTCCCTCGCCCCTAGCGGCTGGCCACAGCGGCCTGGGCGCTGGCGTCCGTGAAGTCCAGCACCTTGCCACCCTGAGCCTGGGCGTATTGCTGCGCCTGGCCCTTGAGCAGGAAGGCACTCAGCCGACCCTTGCTGTCGCTGGCGAACCACGCCTGGCTGGCCAGCAGCTTGATGCCGCTGTCCTCTGCCTGCGCATACACGGCACGCACGGCCTTGCCTTCCCTGGTCAGCGCCTGCAATGCCGTGAAGGCCGATTCGGCGGAGGCGTAATGGCGTACTTTCGGCTCGCCCTTGACCCAGATTTCAGCAACGTGCTTGAAGTCGGTGATCGGTTTGCCGGTCAGCGCGTCGTTGGCCTTGAGCGGCGACTGCGCGTAGTTGGCCAGTTGCGCGCTGTAATCCAGGCCCGAGGCCTTGTAGGCCGCGCGGATGTACTGGTCGTCGATGAAGGTGTTCAGGTCCAGCCCGCGATCGGCCTTTTTCAGCAGCTTGAGGGTGTCGATTGCCGTGCCGACGGCCTGGCGGTATTCGGGTTTCCAGCTCTGATCGCGGGTCTGCAGGCCCAGCGGGCCGTGGAACAGGTAATTCACCTCGGCTTCGATGCCGGTGACCTTTTCGATCAACTCGCTGTACTTCTCAGGCTCGGCGGCCAGCAACTGATTGGCTTCGATGCCGGCGCGCAGGTAGGCGACGACGATTTCCGGGTATTTCTTCGCGTAGCTTTCGTCGACCAGCGCGCCATGGAAGGTCGGGGCGTTGGATTGCGAGCCGTCGTAGATCTTGCGAGCGAAGCCCCGGTTCGGGAACAGTTCGCCGAACGGAACGAAGTCGGCGTGGGCGTCGATCTTGTCGGCCTGCAGCGCAGAACCTGCGACTTCCGGGGCCTGGGCGATGATGTTGACGTCTTTGAGCGGGTCCCAGCCTTGAGCGGCAACGGCGCGCAGCAACATGCCGTGGGCGGTCGAGGCGAACGGCACGGAAATGGTCTTGCCCTTCAGATCAGCCAGCGACTGAGCGGTGGACGAGGTCGGCACCACGATGCCGTTGCCGCTGCCCTTGATGTTGCCCGATAGCACGCTGATGAACAGGCTGTGCTTGCCTGCGGTCTCGAAGGCCACGCCATTGAAGGCACCGGGGAAGTCGGCCATGGCGCCGAAATCCAGTTTGCCGGCGACCATTTCATTGGTCAGCGGCGCGCCGCTGGTGAAGTTTTTCCACTCCACCTGATACTGCGCGTCCTTGTATTTGCCGTCATGGGGCAGGTATTTGTCGAGCAGCCCCAGCTCGCGAATCAGCAGCCCGCCAGCCGCGCAATTGATGGTGGTGTCCTGGGTGCCGATGGCAATCCGGATGGTTTCGGCCTGCACCGACAGGCTCAGCGAAGCCAGCACGAAGCCGGCCAGAGTGGCGCGCAATAGCATGGATGTATCCCCTCGAATCATTGATAGGAAGTCGTCTCCGCCGCGATCAGGCGCGGTGGGAAACGAGGGGTGTCGGGTGAATCAGCGTCCGGGGTTGGCGGATGGCTTTGGGTTCACGTGTAGGAGTAGCTTGCTCGCGATGAGATGGATCAGACGCATAACGGTGCCTGACCTGACGCAATCGCGAGCACGCTCACTCCTACAAGGTTTACGTATCAGCGCAACAGATACGGGATCTCGACCTTGACCGCGCCGGTCGGGCAGTCCTTTTCGCAGGGCATGCAATACCAGCACTCGTCGAACGCCATGTAGGCCTTCTGGGTGGCGGGATTGATGGCCAAGAGGTCCATCGGGCAGACGTCGACGCACACCGTGCAGCCCTTGTCGGCGATGCACTTGTCCTCGTCCACGGTGACCGGGGCGTTGGAGCGAAAGAAGATTTCCTGGGGCTGGTAAGCCATTTCACGGTGTCCTTGGCGCGTGTCGCGCTCTGTGTCTAAAGGTCCGGGCGATGCGGGTTCAGGCTGCGTCAGCCCCCACGCGCAGGCGGTCGTAGGCGGCCATTTCTTCGGCGTCCAGGGCCACGATGTAGGGCTCAACCGGTTTCTTGAAGCTGACCATGCGGCCTTCTTCGTCCTTTTTCAGGTGCGTGTGGCAGAACCAGTCGCGGTCGTTGCGCAGCGGGTGATCGACGCGATGGTGGTAAAGGCCCCAGCGGCTTTCGGCGCGGTACAGCGAGGCGCGGGCGGCCATTTCGGCGCAGTCGCGGATCACGCTGACCTCCAGGGCGCGCATCAATTCATGGGCGTTGTTGGCTTTCAGCTGGTCGAGATCGCGCTCGATGTCGCTGAACCGCTGCAGGCCGATCTGCATCTTTTTGGTCACCTTCGGCGGCTGCAGGTAGTCATTGACGAACCGCCGCAGCTTGTATTCCACCTGGGCAGGTGGCAGGCCGTGCTCGCGATCGAGTGGCGCATAGACGCGAGCCTGTTCGCGATCGATCTGCTGGGCGTCGACGTCAGTGAAATCCCGCTCGGCTACGTAATCGGCGGCGTTATTGCCGGCGAACCAGCCGTAGGTGAAGGCGCCGAGCATGTAGTTGTGCGGCACCGCTGCCATGTCGCCGGCCGAATACAGGCCCTTGACCGAGGTCTCCGCGCGCTCGTTGACCCACACGCCGGAGGCCGAATGGCCGCTGCAAAAACCGATTTCCGAGATGTGCATCTCCACCATCTGGCTGCGGTAATCGGTGCCGCGATTGGCGTGAAACTGGCCGCGGCTGGGGCGCTCGTTGCTGTGCAGGATTTCTTCGATGTTCTGAATGGTTTCCTCGGCCAGGTGATCGAGCTTGAGGAACACCGGGCCGTTGCCGCTCTCCAGCTCCTGGTGGAACTCCCACATCATCTGACCGCTCCAGTAGTCGCATTCGATGAAGCGTTCGCCCTTGTTGTTGGCCGTGTAGCCGCCCAACGGGCCGGTGACATAGGCACAGGCCGGGCCGTTGTAGTCCTTGATCAGCGGGTTGATCTGGAAGCACTCCAGGTTCGCCAGCTCAGCGCCAGCGTGATAGGCCATGGCGTAACCGTCGCCGGCGTTGGTCGGGTTTTCGTAGGTGCCCATCAGGTAACCCGACGATGGCAACCCCAGACGCCCCGCCGCGCCGCAGCAGAGGATCACTGCCTTGGCCTTGATCACGTGAAAGTCGGCGGTGCGGCAGTCGAAACCCATCACGCCATTCACCGCACCCTCGGCATCGGTGAGCAAGCGGGTGCAGACCACGCGGTTGGTGATGGTCACCCTCGCCCGCTTCAGCTGGCGGTACAGCACCTTTTTGATGTCGTGACCTTCGGGCATCGGCAGCACGTAGGCGCCCATGTGGTGGACTTTCTTGACCGCGTAATCGCCGGTTTCATCCTTCTCGAACTTCACGCCCCAGCGGTCCAGTTGCTCGATGGTCTCGAAACTGTGGGTCGCGTAGGCGTAGACCGCCGCCTGATTGACGATGCCGTCGTTGGCGATGGTGATTTCCTTGGTGTACTGCTCAGGGGTGGCGTGGCCGGGGATCACCGCGTTGTTCAACCCGTCCATGCCCATGCTGATGGCGCCGCTGCGCTTGACGTTGGCCTTGTCGATCAGCAACACACGCAGATTGCGGTTGCGCTCCTTGGCCTTGATCGCGGCCATGGGACCGGCGGTGCCGCCGCCGATCACCACAATGTCGTATTCCTGTTCTAGCACTTGGCGCGTCATCACTGAGCCTCCCGGTGACGGTCGATTCGCAGGCGGTACTGAAAGGCATCGCCCCGGTAATAAAGGTGTTCGAAGTCCACTGGCGTGCCATCGGCGGTGTGGGTCAGGCGCTCGATGCGCATGATCGGCGAGCCGGTTTCCACGTCCAGCGCCTGGGTCAGGTCGCTGTCAGCCAGCACGGCGTCGATGGCCAGATCCGCATGGCCCAGGGTCAGGCCGCAGTCGTTTTCCAGAATCAGAAAGATGTCGCGGGTCACCAGATCAGCGCTTTCCAGGCGCTCGCCCAACTGCTTGGGCAGCCAGGTGACTTCCAGCGACACCGGCTCGCGGTTGATCAGCCGCACCCGGCGGATCTGCGCGACGATTTCGCCTTCGGCGACGTTCAGGCGCTCAGCCACCAGTTTGTCAGCCGGCACGAAACGGAAACTGCGCAGGCGGTTGATCACTTCATAGCCACGACCGGTCAGGGATTCAGCCAGGCCTTGCAGGGTGCTGACGTTTTGGAATGCCTTGGGTTTGGAGACGAAGGTGCCTTTGCCGTGGATCTTGAAAATCAGCCCTTCCTTCTGCAGATCACCCAAGGCCTGGCGCACGGTGATGCGGCTGACCTTGAACATCGCCCCCAATTCGCTCTCGGACGGCATCTGGCTGTCCGGCGCGTATTCGCCATCGAGAATGCGGCCACGCAGCAGGTCACGCAGCTGGCTGTGCAACGGCACGCTGGAAAGCGGCGAAAGGGATTTGGCGGTTTCGGTCATGGGCATTCACTTGTCATAACGAGTTATAACGTGATCTTAAAGAGCTTAAGCAGAAACCGGGAAATACCGATTGGGCATAAGGTTAGAGCGCAACGCCTGAATGCCGTCAGGCAGTATAAGTCAGGGGCAGTTGCGTGGTGGACTTGATCCGCTCCATCGCAAAGCTGGAGCTGATGTCGGTAATCCCGGACAGCTGAATCAGCTTTTTGTACACGGCGTCATAGCCGGCAATGTCCGGTACAACAATACGTAACATGTAATCCGTATCCCCAGCCATGCGATAACACTCCACCACTTCTGGCAGGGTTTCGATGAGGTCATGGAAGCGGCCAAGCCACTGGGCATTGTGCTGATTGGTACGAATGGCGGCGAACACCGTCACTGCAACGTTCAGCAGTGCCGGGTCCAGCAGCGCCACCCTGCCCTTGATCAGCCCCTGATCTTCTAGCTTCTGTACCCGACGCCAGCACGCTGTACTCCCAAGGCCGATACTGTCGGCGATTTCCGCGATGGGTCGGGTGCAGTCGGCCTGAAGAATGCTGAGGATGGCCTGGTCGAATTTGTCCATAGAGAGCGTTGCCTTGAAGGGGTGTCGTTATGACCGGTAGCGATAAAGATAAGCCATTCGCAACGGTTGTCGAAATCATATTCTCCAAATAAAGGAGCACGTAGAAAAATAATCTATCCATGACTGAGATCAGCGTTCAGTAATCAATTTTTTTTCAGTCTCGCGCTAGTAGTATTTTCCCATCACGGACAGCGCGGATTTCTCCCCCCTATGAGCACACTTCCTTGTTACTTCGACTACGCAGCCACCACCCCTGTCGATGACCGCGTCATCCAGGCCATGGTCACCTGCCTGGGCCGCGACGGCACTTTCGGCAACCCCGCTTCCAACTCCCACGCCTACGGCAATCTGGCCCGCCAGTCGGTCGAACTGGCCCGGCGTCAGGTCGCCGAACTGGTCGGCTGCAGCGCTGACTCGCTGATCTGGACCTCCGGCGCCACCGAATCCAACAACCTCGCCATCAAAGGCATCGCGCAAAGCGCCAACGGACCGCGCCGCCACCTGATCACCAGCCGCATCGAGCACAAGGCCGTGGTCGACACCGTGCGCCAGCTCGAGCAGGCGGGCTTTCCCGTGACCTGGCTTGAACCTGACAGTCTGGGCCTGATCCAGCCCGAAGCCGTTCGCCAGGCCCTGCGCGACGACACGCTGCTGGTCTCCCTGATGCTGGTGAACAACGAGCTGGGCACCCTCACCGACATCGCCACCATTGGCGAGCTCGTGCGTGACCAAGGCGCGCTCTTGCACGTGGATGCTGCCCAAGGTGCAGGCAAAGTGGGCATCGACCTGAACGCGCTGCCGGTGGACTTGATGTCGTTCTCTGCCCACAAAACCTACGGCCCGAAAGGCATTGGCGCGCTGTACGTCGGCGAACGTGCCCGCCCGTTGCTGGAAGCGCAGATGCACGGCGGCGGTCACGAACAGGGTTTTCGCTCCGGCACCCTGGCCACTCACCAGATCGTCGGCATGGGCGCAGCCTACGCGCTGGCCAGCGCCGAGATGCAGGACGAAGTGCAACGCATCAGCGCGCTGTCGGCCCGTCTGCGTGACGGCCTGCTGCAACTGCCGGGGGTAAGCCTCAACGGCGACCCACTGCAACGCGTGCCGCACACGCTGAACATCTGCGTCGACAAGGCCGGGTTCAATGCCATGAGCCTGTCCAGCGATCTGGCCGTGTCATCGACGTCGGCCTGCAATTCGGCCAGCAGCGGTGCGTCTCACGTGTTGTTGGCAATGGGTCTGAGCCCGGCGCTGGCGGGCAGCAGCTTGCGTTTGAGCCTGGGCCGTTACACCGAGGCGGCAGATGTCGATAAGGCGATTGAAGTGATTGCGGGTCGCTTGAACAGCCAGGCGAGCACCTTCTGGTGATCGCGCGTGGCTGATCGTTCAGCAAAGTAACCCCTGTAGGTTACATTTGGAAAAGTAACCTCCAGGGGTTACTTTCCGGACAGTTTCAACACCGCCAGGCCGATGGCGATGCTCACCGTGAAGCTCACCAGCGTGCCCAGCAGCACGTATTCGCTAAGGGAGCGCTGCTCGGCGCCCTTGATGTCGTTGAAGCGCAGGATGCTTTTTGCGGTGAGCAAAAAGCCGATCGCCTCCCACTGTTCCATGAGCACGAAGGTCAGGATCAGGGTTCGCTCCAGATAGCCGATCCACGTGCCGGCCTTTTTCAGCGAGACCCGGCTGCTTTCTTGCACGCCGCCCATGAAGGGCGTCAGCACCGCGCCGATCACCGCAGAGGCCGGGCGCCACACCAACACATACGCCAGCAGCACCGACAGATTGTGCGCGCTGAACAGCGTTTTGCCCTGCTCCGCGGCCCAGCCCCAGTAACCCTCGACGCTCAGCCAGATCACCAGCAACAACGCGACTTGCAACACAAACCGCCAGATAAAGGCGTAGGCCGACGCGACGCTGGCCATGACCCAACGCACTAGCCCCCACCCCACAGCAAACGCCAGGCCGGCGACCAATGCAGGCAGCACACTGAGGGTGGCCCAGTACACCACCGGGACGACAGCCAGGCCCTGAAGCAGACTCATCAACAGCGTCTGCCCGCTCGCGCTGTCGGGCCCGGAGCGTGCTCGCCAACTGGTGAATCCGTAGTCCAGCAGCATGTTCAGCAGGATCAGCACCAGCAACACCACCGACGCGTCACGCATTGCCCAACTCCCCGACCCATTGCCGCGTACTGGCCAGATACCGGTCCAGCAAACGCGCCTGCCCGCGCTGCAAGGCCTTGTTGATCGCCACTCGGGATTTGCCCAGGTTCTCGGCGATGCTCTGCTGATCGCCCACACCCAGCAGATGGGCGTAATAGGCCTGGGCCTCGACGACAGTCCATTTATCGAGAATGGCGGCGACGAATTCGGTCACGAGCTCGGTACACCGTATGAACGAGGCCTCCTGACTGAACACCGCCAGGCTGAGTTTTTTCATGCCGTCGAGCCCCTGCCCGGACAACACGAACGCCTCACCATAGTTACGCCCCGCGCTCGACGCGCCGATGCCAATGGCGATGCGCGCATCCCAGCGCTCGCCTTCGGGGCTTGCCGCAATCAAGCCCGCACGAATCGCCAGCGCGCACTCGAAAGCCTGTGAAGCATCCTTGGGTACCACTTGAAAACCGTCGCCGCGGAAGGTGTCGGTATCGAGCCCGTAGTGTGTGTTCAGCGAACTCAATACCCGCTTCAGCCCTTCGACGTAAGCCTGGGTGTCGGTGACGGCCTGCGAGTGCATCAGATCGCCGGTCAATACCGCTTTGATGGTCATGGAAACATCCTGCAACCCGCTTGAGATGCAGACCACTATAGGGGAAAACAGCGAGATGTAACCTAAAAAGGTTACTTTTACGAAAGTAACCTCTAGAGGTTACTTTTTTGGCAACGGCCAGACAGGTGAACTTGGCCTCGGGTCTCTGGCACAATCGCCCATCGTTTTTGTCGAGACCGTCACAAGCATGGACCTGAACAGCGTTTATCAGCGCCTGAACACCGGCAGCAAGAAGTGGAGCCAGTACCCGCAGGACGTGCTGCCCATGTGGGTGGCGGACATGGATTTCCCGGTGGCCGAGCCGATCGTGCAAGCGCTGAAAAACCGTCTTGAACACCCGCTGCTCGGCTACTCCGTCGCTCAAGACAGCCTGCGCCAGACGCTGGTGGCGCACCTCGCCCGTCACTACGACTGGGTGATTCAACCCGAAGACCTGGTGTTCCTGCCCGGTGTCGAGCCCGGCGTGAACATGGCGCTCAACACCCTGGTGCCCCCAGGCAGCGGCGTGCTGGTACAGACCCCAAACTACTCGCCACTGCTGCATGCCCCGGCAAACTGGAAGCTGCCGCGAGTCGACCTGCCGTTTCACGTCGACGCCAATGGCCACTACCCCACCGACATCGCTGCGCTGAACAATGCGCTGCTGCAGTCACGCGCCCTGCTGCTGAGCAATCCGCACAACCCGCTGGGCAAGGTCTTCGAGCGCGACGAACTGCGCGCCATCGGCGAGGCCTGCGTGCAGCATGACGTGCTGATCATCTCCGACGAAATCCACGCCGACATTCTGTTCGACGGCCGGCGCCACACCCCGATTGCCTCCCTGAGCCCGGAAATCGCCGCGCGCAGCGTAACCCTGATGTCCGCCAGCAAGGCCTGGAACATCGCCGGCATGAAAACCGCCTTTGCCGTGGTGCAGAACGCCGGCTTGCGCGAGCGCTTCAATGCGGGCCGGTTGGGGTTGGTGGACAGCGTCAACGCACTGGGCCTTGAGGCGACGCAAGCCGCCTACCGCGACGGCGCTGACTGGCTCGCGCAGGTCAATGCCTACCTGCAGGACAACCGCGACTATCTGGCCCACGCCCTTCAAACCCGCTTGCCCGGTATTCGCATGCACCTGCCGCAAAGCACCTATCTCGCGTGGCTGGACTGCACTGCGCTGGACATTCAGCACCCGCAGCAGTTCTTTCTCAACGAGGCCAAGGTCGCCCTGAGCTGCGGCTTGGAGTTCGGCGACGACTGTGGTCAGTTCGTGCGCCTGAACTTCGGCTGCCCACGGCCGATGCTCGAAGAAGCCTTGGCACGCATGGAGCGCGCCCTGCTCAATCGCTGATTGCGCAACACAGGCTCCCGATCGTCGGGAGCCCCTGTCCTCAGAAATACTTCAACCAGGTGATGTCCCGACGCCGGGCCTTGAGCTCGGCGAACCAGCGCACTGCCGGGAACAACAACACCGTCAACAACGCCGCGCACACCCACAGCGCCCAAACCGAATCAAAGCCGAAGTAGTTGCCCTGATTACGGCCCCAAAGCGCCACGGCGATCAGGTACAGCACTTTGAGCACGTACAAATGCAGCAGGTAGAAAAACATCGGTGCAGCGCCAAAGGTCACTAGCGGTTTCAGCCAGCGCTTGTCGGCGCCACGCTCCAGCCAGGCGAGCATCAGCAGGCCAAGGCCCAGCGTGAAGCTGATAAAGAGCAGCGACGGTGGGTATTTGGTGATGTTGAGCAGGCTCATCAGCGTGTGGGTCGTGGTCTCCCCGGCCACCCAGGGTTTTTCGCCGTAACCGTTGATGCCGCGCAACGCGAGAAACAGCGCCAGCAGGCCAAAGCCCCAGGCGATCAGGTTCATTTCGCGCTTGTCCGACTCAACGCCCTTGGCGAACCACGGCCCCGCGGCATAGCCCACGGCGATCACGCCGATCCACGGCAGCACCGGGTAGGAGGTGCGCAAACGCAGGTACTCGCCCACCTCAATCCAGCCCCGGTCATGGAGAACCGCCCACGGGATGTGCATCCAGGATTCGGCACCGAAGTGCACGCTATCCAGCAAATTGTGCCCGCCGATGATGGCCAGTCCCAAAATCGCCAGCAGTCCCCGAGGCAACGCCACCAAGGCGGCCAGGGCGATCATGCTCAGGCCGATGGCCCAGATCACCTGCAGATAAATCACCGACGGCGGGAACTGGAAGGTCCAGGCGAAGTTGACCAGCGTCAGTTCCAGCGCAATCAGCACCAGCCCCCGGACGAAGAGGAATCGGGCGACATCTTTCGTACCTGAATGACGCTGCCCGTAGAGATATGCCGAAAGCCCCGTCAGAAACACGAACAACGGCGCGCAGAAATGCGCCAGAGTGCGGCTCAGAAACAGGTCGAGGCTGGTATTGGTGACGTCCATCGGGTCGGTCACCTGCCGATGCAGAAAAAACGTTTCGCGCACGTGGTCCAGCAGCATGAACACGATGATCAGGCCGCGCAGCGCGTCGATGGATTGCAGGCGGCTTTGTCGCGCCGCGTTGGCGACGTTTGCCGTCGGTTGATGCGCGGCTGGCTCGGCGACGTAGGCACGGGTCATGAGAAACGCCCTCCCGCGAGCAGCGCGTTGCCGCTGGAGGACGATGCCACCGCATCGTGAGGATGCAGGCTCTCAAGGTGCTGCACCGACACGTTGCAGATCGCGTAGCGGCCCACCAGCGCCTGTTGAATCTTGCGTGCGGCGTCTTCGACGTACATCAGGTTTTGCCCATTGAGCCGCGCGAAGGCCTGCTCGTCTGCACGCTTGACGGCGGTTTGCACAGGCGTGCCGAGGGCGTCTTCGATGAGGTCGATCAGGCTGAGTAATCCCAGGCGTTCAGCGTCCTGATCGACGCGCACCTGAACCCGCGCAACGCTGCGCTGGCTATGGGGCGTGGCGTGGGAGCCGTTCTGGACAATCCACTGCGCCACTTGAGCGCTGTCCACCGGCCCTGCCCCGAAGTGCGCGACAAACGCCTTTTCCAGCAACTGCCGGGACAACGCCGCCGAACAGGGGCAGGTCGAGGAATAGGTGACGTTGACGCTGACCGTGAGCGCCAGGCGGCCCTGCCGCCACTGCGCATCGATCACCACAGGATAAGACTTCCAGCCGCTCAGCCCTTGGGTCACCAACGCCGGGCGTTTGCACAGCAATTCGAAACCCAGGCGCAAGCGTGCCTGGGAGGAATGGCAATCGGCATGGCTGTCGACCATCAGCTCCAGCAGCGCCGCCAGGCTTGCCGGGCTGACCGCATGATGCTCGGCAAAGCGATCCAGCAGCGTGTAAAGCCGCGACATGTGAATGCCCTTGATCTGCGGCATGGGCAGATCCACCTGCAAATCGGCACGGGCGTGAACCGGAACATCGACGCCGGGTTCGTCGAGGATCAATGGAATGTCGATGCCTTGCATGCCGACCCAGTCCAGAGGCAACAGGGATTGGGACAATTCGGAGGCGGCAACGTCGGGAAGCGGAGTGTTCATGGAGGGATGGATTCTCGAAGCGCGATGGCTGACCAATGACAGCGCGAGCACAGCCTGCTCGCTATAGATAGTTATAACATAACACTCTATACGATCAGCCTAACAACGGAAATCCATTTTTGCAGCAGCAGGCGAGGCAGCAATCGCCGCCCCGCCCGGCGTTTAGCGCTTTAGTAACCCAAAGAAAGCCCGGTGTTACGACGCGGATCGTTGGCACCGTAGAAGCGGTTGTTGCCCACCGGCTTGCCTTCCAGCGAAGGCGCGCCGACCAGAATTGCCGCCAGGTGGTTGGCGTCCTGTGGGCCGGCGAACTGATGGCCCCAGCTTTCGAGGATCTTCTGCGTGTCAGGGCTGACCGCGAAGTTCTCGAGGTTGGTGGTTTCCGGCATCCACTGCTGGTGGAAACGTGGCGCATCGACCGCTTCCTGGATGTTCATGCCGTAGTCGATGACGTTGAGCATGGTCAGCAGGGTCGCGGTGATGATGCGACTGCCACCCGGCGTGCCGACCACCATCACAGTCTTGCCATCCTTGGTGACGATGGTCGGGCTCATCGACGACAGCGGCGCCTTGCCCGGCGCGATGGCGTTGGCTTCGCCCTGGATCAGGCCGTACATGTTTGGCACGCCGACCTTGGAGGTGAAGTCGTCCATTTCATCGTTGAGGATGACGCCGGTCTTGCTCGCCATCACGCCCGCACCGAACCAGTCGTTAAGGGTGTAAGTGACAGAAACCGCGTTGCCCCACTTGTCGACGATCGAATAGTGGGTGGTGTTGTTGCCTTCGTGGGGTGCAACGCCCGGTTTGATCGCCTGGGAATCACCGGCCTTTTGCGGCTCGATGGCAGCGCGCAGTTTGGCGGCGTAGTCACGATTGAGCAGTTGCTCGATCGGGTTCTTCACGAAGTCCGGGTCGCCCAGGTAGCTGTTGCGGTCCACGTAGGCATGACGCATGGCCTCGATCTGGTAGTGCAAGCCTTGCGCCGAGTGATAGCCCAGCTCCTTCATCGGGTAGCCTTCGAGAATGTTCATGATCTCGCAGATGACCACTCCGCCGGAGCTGGGAGGCGGGGCCGAGACCACGTGATATCCGCGGTAATCGCACTCGACCGGCGCCAGTTCGCGGGTTTTGTACTTGTCCAGGTCAGCCTGAACGATGATGCCCTTGCCCGCCTTGCTTGAATCGACGATGGCCTTGGCCACCCAGCCTTTATAGAAACCGTCAGTGCCTTTGGCGGAGATTTCCTTGAGGGTCTTGGCCAGGTCCTTCTGCACGAGTTTATCGCCGACTTTCATCGGCTGGCCTTTGCTCAGGAAGATCGGGCTCAGGTCCTTGTCGGCCTTGAATTCATCGGTCGCGGTGTGCAGCAGGTCAATGTCGCCCTGCTCCAGCGGGAAACCGTTCTCGGCCAGCTTGATTGCCGGGGCAATGACTTCAGCGCGCTTCTTCGTGCCGTATTTGCTCAGCGCCAGCTCCATGCCGGACACCGTGCCCGGTACGCCAACGGCCAGATGGCCTTTGGCGCTCAGGTCAGGTACGACGTTGCCGTCCTTATCCAGGTACATGTTGGCGGTGGCTGCCAGCGGGGCCTTTTCGCGGAAGTCGAGAAAGGTCTTGCGCCCGTCCGCGAGCTGGATGGTCATGAAGCCACCGCCGCCCAGGTTGCCCGCTGCCGGGTAAACCACTGCCAGCGCGTAGCCCACGGCGACGGCGGCATCGACGGCGTTGCCTCCGGACTTGAGCACGTCGACGCCCACGTGGGTCGCCAGGTGTTGAGCGGTGACCACCATGCCGTTTTCAGCGGCAACAGGGGCAACGGAAGCTGCGTAGGAGGAAGAAACAACAAGCGTGAGCGCTGTCGCTATCAGCGACTTGGCCAAGGGTTCGTACTTCATGTGTCGACTCTCTTTATTCTTTTGAATGTGGAACAGCATTGGCGGGTCGAGCGTTGATGGGGACTTACCCTCTCAGCGTTCGCCCGGCATCCTTGCGACTGCAGATGCACATTGGGTGGAGCTTTTTTTGCGACCACGCACTGGCCCACGACAGACCGATGCGTCGCACCAAAATAGCGCACAAAGAAGAATCGACCTAGGGCCAATTACAAGATATTTCAGGAAATCAAAAAGACCGTCCCTGAGAGACGGTCTGTGGGACGAATTGCGTCAGAACCAACGATCGTTGCGCTTGCGACCGCGGGTCAGCGCCGGAAGGATCAGGCCAACCAGCAAGCCCGCGCCAGCAATACTGCCGCCGTAAACCATGTAGCGCATCAGCACCTGATTGTTCTCGTCGCCGAGCTTGGCCTGGGTGGCGCGCAGTTCCGACTGGGCGTCGGTCAGCTGGGCGTTGAGGTCTTTGGAGCGGGCTTCCAGCTCATCGACCAGTTTCTTGCGCGAGTCGAGGGTTTCCTGCATGCCCTGGACCTTGGTTTTCCAGTCGTCGTCGATGGTTTTCAGCTGACCGCTGAGGTCGGCGACCTGTTGGGTGAGCTGCGGCAGGCGCTCGGCCTGGCCGGGAACGTCTTGCAACTCGCTGGAGGGAATCCAGACCGAGTCGCCGGAGCTGCCGCGCACCTGGCTGTAGTCGCCTTGGGTGGTGAGCAGTTCGACCTTCTGCCCGGATTTGAGGTTGCCAATGATGCGGTAGCCGTCAGTCGGGCCGCTGCGCACGTAGGTACTGAGGGTGTCGCTGACCCAGCGGTCCTTGCCTTCTGCCAGGGCTTGGGTTGAGAGACCGACGGTGAGCAATGTTCCCAACAGGCCGGCACTGAGCAAACGGCGTCGAGCGCCCGGCAGCAGGGAGAAAAGAGGGGCGGAAACAGAAGTGGAACGTGATGGCGACATGAAGATTCTTCGACAAAAAAATAAAAAGAAAGGCCGAATGGACAGGCCCCACGCAATGAACAAAACGTGGTCAACAGACATTGGAAATGGGTTGGGGTTCACTGGTGGGGGGTGACGTTCGTCTGGCGAGGCTTTGCTTTTCAGGCGTTTGCTTGCTGCTCGGTGTGTCTGAGGCACCGCTATGGCTGCTGTCGCAGCCTGTTCCGCCTTCGGCGAGTTACTCGGCATCTCTCAAGTAACTCGTCGCAGGCAAAACGCTTCTGCCGTTATGCAGAATCCATCATCGGGTTCCCGTTAGGGATGGGCCCCAGTCCCAAGGCCCACTAAAACAATCACTCCCGAACAGGCTTGAGGACCACCACCGCCAACGGCGGCAAATCCAGCGCCAACGAAAACGCCTGCCCGTGGCTCTTGGTCTCCTCGGCCATCACCGCGCCGCCGTTACCGACGTTGGACCCCGCATACACACCGGCATCGGTATTCAACAGCTCGGCCCACTTGCCACTGAACGGCACGCCCACCCGATACCCATGGCGCGGTACCGGCGTCAGGTTGGCCACCACCAACAACGGCTCGCCCTCCTTGCTCCAGCGCAGATACGCATACACGCTGTTCCCCGCATCATCGCCAATCACCCACTGGAAGCCCTGCGGCTGGCAATCCTGCTCGTGCAGCGCCTTTTCCGAGCGATACAGGCGGTTGAGGTCACCCACCAGCGTATGCACGCCCTTGTGGTCCTCGTAATTGAGGAAATGCCAGTCCAGCTCGGTGTCATGGTTCCACTCACGCCACTGGCCAAACTCACAGCCCATGAACAGCAATTTCTTGCCTGGGTGGGTCCACATGAACGCCAGGTAGGCCCGCAAATTGGCAAACTTCTGCCAGCGATCGCCCGGCATTTTGTCGATCAGCGAATGTTTGCCGTGCACCACTTCGTCGTGGGAAATCGGCAGGATAAAGCGCTCGGACCACGCGTACACCAGGCCGAAACTCAATTCGTTGTGATGGTGCTGGCGATGGATGGGATCTTGTTCGACGTAATGCAGCGTGTCGTGCATCCATCCCATGTTCCATTTGTACGAGAAGCCAAGGCCTCCCTGTTGGGTGGGTTGGGTCACCCCTGGCCAGGAAGTCGACTCCTCGGCGATGACCAGCGCACCCGGCGCTTCCAGCGCGACCACGTCGTTCAGGTGACGCAGGAAGTCGATTGCTTCGAGGTTCTCGCGGCCACCGTACCGGTTCGGCACCCACTCGCCCGCCTTGCGCGAATAGTCGCGGTACAGCATCGAGGCCACCGCATCGACCCGCAGGCCGTCGATGTGGAAGTGCTTGAGCCAATGCAGACCCGAAGCAATCATGAAGCCGTGCACTTCAGTACGGCCCAGGTTGTAGATCAGCGTGTCCCAGTCCTGGTGAAAGCCTTCCTGAGGGTTGCCATATTCGTACAGCGCGGTGCCGTCGAATTGCGCAAGACCATGGGTGTCGGTGGGGAAATGCGCCGGCACCCAGTCCAGGATCACACCAATGTCGTTCTGGTGACAGGCATCAACGAAGGCGGCGAAGTCTTCCGGGGAGCCGTAACGGGCGGTGGGCGCGAATTGCGAGAGCAACTGATAGCCCCACGAGCCGCCGAACGGGTGCTCCATGATCGGCATCAGTTCAATGTGGGTGAACCCCAGACCCTTGATGTAAGGAATCAGCTCGCCAGCCAGTTCGCGCCAGTTGAAAGGGCGATCAGGCTCGTCTTCGCCACCGTGATGCCATTTCCACGAACCTGCGTGCAGTTCATAGATCGACAGCGGCTGATGCACATCGTGTTTCTCGCCGCGCGACTGCATCCAGTCGTTGTCCTGCCAGTCGAAGCTCAGGGGCGCTGCCACCTTGGAGGCAGTGTCTGGCGGCAGTTGGGTGGCCAAGGCCATGGGGTCTGCCTTGAGCGGCAGCACACCGTGCTGACCGAGAATTTCGTACTTGTAGGCTTCGCCAGGGCCGATACGCGGGATGAAAATCTCCCACACGCCCGACGGGTAGCGCACGCGCATAGGGTGACGACGACCGTCCCAGCTGTTGAAGTCGCCGACCACCGACACGCGGCGGGCATTGGGCGCCCACACCGAGAAACGCACACCGTCGACGCCATCGACGTTTCTAACCTGCGCACCCAGCGCACTGCTGAGGTCGCGGTGGTTCCCTTCGGCGAACAGGTAAAGGTCCATTTCGCCGAGCAACTGGCCGAAGCTGTACGGGTCTTCGGTGATCTGCTCACCGGTGGCCCAGTTGATTTTCAGCAAATAGGGTTCGCGAACCGGAAAGTGCCCGGCGAAGAAGCCGGGCTTGTCGCTCATGGTCAGCTCGCCCAAGTCACGTTCGCCATCGCGAGACAACACGCGCACGCCCAGTGCATTGGGCAGGTAGGCTCGGATCACCTGGCCATCCTTGCCATCGCTGTGAGGGCCGAGCATGGAGAACGGGTCACGGTGTTCGGCGCGGATCAACGCGTCCATATCGCCGGCGCTTGGCAACAGCTTGTGGTTGCCTTCACCGAATAGGTCAGACGCACTCATTTTCATTCTCCATCAGACAAGTCCAGCAGCCCGCGCAAGCCTTGAAGCGGAACCGACAACCAGGTCGGCCGATTTTCGGCCTCGTAGGCCACTTCATAAGCGGCTTTTTCCAGGGTGAACAGCGCCAGTGCGGCCGCCTCTCCCTTGGCATCTTTAAACGCGTGGGCAACGTCGACGGTGGCCTTTTTATAGCCTGCCAGAAACGCGTCCCGCGCCTGTCTCAAATACGTCTCGGCGACATGTTTGCGCGCCGCGGCAGCTTGCTCCGAGGTGTCGGCGCTCTGCGCATTTCGCATGGCCATGGCGGCAGCGTAGTCGAAAGATCGCAACACGCCGCTGACATCTTTGAACGGGCTGTATTTGGCCCGTCTTTCCTGCAACGGCCTTGCCGGTTCCCCTTCGAAGTCAATCAGATAGGCATCACCCTTGACCACCAGCATCTGCCCCAAGTGCAGATCGCCATGGACCCGCATGCGCAGCCCGCCCACCGACTGCTTGGCCAGGGTTTGCACCTGGGCCAGCAGCGGTTTGCGCTTGCCGAGCAATTCACTGACCAGTTGCTGATCGGCGGGTTCCAACGTATCGCGATGCTGTTCGAGCAAATCCAGCGCACGCTCGATTTGCGCTCCTACGCTCTTTGCTGATGCCTGACTGTCCTTGACGCTGGTGACTTCGGTCTTGAAGTCCGCGTTGTCGGCGGGTTTGCTCAGCACGACGTGCATCTCGCCCAAACGCTGTCCCAGCAAACCTGCGAAATCCTTGAGCTCAACCAAGGCATTGGCGTGTTTCTCGACGTCCGAATGACCGTGAGCCATCTCGTCGCGCACGGCCCGTTCGAGGTTGTTCTGCGTCCACTCCCAGGCGTCGCCCTGATTGCTCAGGTAACCCTGGGCGATCATCAACAGGTTGCTTTCTCCGGCGTTATCGACTCGCACCACCGCCCCCAATAGCGGCGAGATGTGTTCGTAGCCGGCTTCGGTGAGGTAGGCACCCATTTCCAGTTCCGGGTGGGTGCCGGCGGCGACACGACGAATCATCTTCAACACCAGCGCATTGCCCACCACCACCGAGCTGTTGGACTGCTCGGCAGACAGGTAACGCACCTCGGATTCATCGTTCAGCCCCAGTGGCGCCAGTTTGGAGGTCTGCTGGAAACGCAGCTCGCCCGACTGGGTCGGCAATGCCGTTTGATCCTGCATGCCCTTGATGACGGCGCGAATGAATGGTTCAAGGGTGAAGGCATCGGTGATCAGCCCGACTTGGCGCCCTCGACGCACGCGAGCCAAGGCCAGCTGCTGCGGCAAGGCGCTGCTGAAATCGTCTTCGGCGAGGAAGCCGAACGGCAATTGGTAGCGCGCCACTTCACCGCCCGAGGTGACCTCGATCTCACTGAGCAGGAACGGCCGCTGCGCCGTGCCGAAACGCACGGCGTAGTCGATGTGCACCTGATCGATGGCCGTGCCCTTGCCCGCGAACCAGCGCCGCTTGGGCAGGTAGACCGACAGCGAGGTCTGCTCCATGGTCTGGCGCAGGGGTTCTTCGAGGAGTTCTTCCAGGCGCTGCTTGAGCACCAGGGTGGGGAAGTCCGGCATGCTTTCGGCGGGTTCCACGTGCCAGCTGGGCATTTGATTCTCCGCAGCCAGCAAGAACCAGTAGAAGCCGTAAGGCGGCAACGTCAGCAGGTAATTGAGCTGGCCGATGGGTGGGAAGGCACTGCCGCCGAGCATCTCCACCGGCACCGTGCCGGCGTAGTGAGACAGCTCGAGTTCGGCAGCCTGAGAGGCGGCAGAGACGTTGGCGACGCACAGGATGATCTCGGTCTTGCCGTCGGGCCCGGTGTATTCGCGGGTGTAGGCCAGAATCCGGCGGTTGCTCGGCGAGAGCATTTTCAGCGTGCCGCGTCCAAACGCCTTCTGCTGCTTGCGCACGGCGAGCATACGCCGGGTCCAGTTCAGCAGCGAATGCGGGTCGTGATCCTGGGCCTCGACGTTGACCGATTGATAGCCGTACAGCGGGTCCATGATCGGCGGCAGCACCAGGCTCGCCGGGTTGGCCCGGGAGAAGCCGCCGTTGCGGTCGATGGACCACTGCATCGGAGTGCGCACGCCGTCGCGGTCGCCGAGATAAATGTTGTCACCCATGCCGATTTCGTCGCCGTAATACAGAGTCGGCGTACCTGGCATGGACAACAACATGCTGTTGAGGAGCTCTACGCGGCGGCGGTCGCGTTCCAGCAGCGGAGCCAGACGACGGCGAATGCCCAGATTAATCCGCGCGCGGCGGTCGGAGGCGTAGTAGTTCCACAAATAGTCGCGCTCACGATCGGTGACCATTTCCAGCGTCAGCTCATCGTGGTTGCGCAGAAAAATCGCCCACTGGCAGTTTTCCGGAATTTCCGGGGTCTGGCGCAGAATGTCAGTGATCGGGAAGCGGTCTTCCTGCGCCACGGCCATGTACATGCGCGGCATCAGCGGGAAGTGAAAGGCCATGTGGCATTCGTCGCCGTCCTTGCCCTTGCGATCACCGAAATACAGCTGCGTGTCTTCCGGCCACTGATTGGCCTCGGCCAGCAGCATGCGGTCGGGGTAATTGGCGTCGATCTCGGCACGAATCTGCTTGAGGACGTTGTGGGTTTCCGGCAGGTTCTCGTTATTGGTGCCGTCGCGCTCGATCAGGTAAGGAATCGCGTCCAGACGCAGGCCGTCGATGCCCATGTCCAGCCAGTAGCGCATGACTTCCAGCACCGCTTTCATGACCTGCGGATTGTCGAAGTTCAGGTCCGGCTGGTGGGAATAGAAGCGGTGCCAGAAGTACTGACCGGCCACCGGGTCCCAGGTCCAGTTGGATTTCTCGGTGTCGAGAAAGATAATCCGCGTGCCGTCGTATTTCTGGTCGTCATCGGACCAGACGTAGAAATCCCGGGCCTTGGAGCCCTTCTTCGCATGCCGCGCCTTCTGGAACCATGGGTGCTGATCCGAGGTGTGGTTGATGACCAGCTCGGTGATCACCCGCAGTCCGCGCTTATGCGCTTCGGCGATGAATTTCTTGGCGTCGGACATGTTGCCGTAGTCGCTGTGCACCCCCCGGTAATCGGAGATGTCATAACCGTCATCGCGACGTGGCGAAGGATAGAACGGCAACAGCCAGATGGTGTTGACGCCAAGCTCGGCAATGTAATCGAGCTTGGCGATCAGGCCCGGGAAGTCTCCGATGCCGTCGTCGTTGGAATCGAAGTACGACTTCACGTGAACCTGGTAAATCACCGCATCCTTGTACCAGAGCGGGTCGTCGATAAAGGCAGCGTTGCGGGGTTTCTTTGCCATGACCACATCCTTTGAATTATTGGTTTGTGGCCTTGATGCGCCAGATGCCGAAAGGCTGATAGGACGGGTCGATGCGCATGAACTGCGTCTTGCCGTACCAGGTCCAGGTGTGACCGGTCATGAGGTCTTCACCCAGGGTCGGTGCATCATCAGGCAGGCCCATTTCCCAGAGCGGCAGCTCGAAATGCGCTTCCTGAGCGTTGTGCGGGTCGAGGCTGACCGCCACCAGAACGAAGTTGCTGCCGTCGAAACTGCGCTTGCCGAAGTACAGGATGTTGTCGTTCCAGGCGGTGTAGATGCGCAGGCCCAGGTGGGTCTGCAGCGCCGGGTTCTGGCGGCGGATGCGGTTGAGCTGGGCGATCTCGGCAATGATATTGCCGGGCGCGGTGTAGTCCCGAGGGCGGATCTCGTATTTCTCCGAGTCCAGGTACTCCTCTTTGCCTGGCACTGGCGCCGATTCACACAGTTCGAAGCCCGAGTACATACCCCACAATCCTGAGCCCATGGTCGCCAACGCCGCGCGAATCAAAAAGCCCGCGCGCCCCGAGTCATGGAGGAAGTACGGGTTGATGTCCGGCGTATTGACGAAGAAGTTCGGCCGGTAGCACTCACGCCACGGCGATTGATTGAGCTGAGTGAAATACTCGGCAAGCTCCGCCTTGGTGTTGCGCCAGGTGAAATAAGTGTAGCTCTGGGAGTAACCGACCTTGCCCAGGCGCGCCATCATCGCCGGCTTGGTGAAAGCCTCGGCGAGGAACATCACGTCCGGATGCTGGCTGCGTACATCGGCAATCAGCCATTGCCAGAACGGCAGCGGCTTGGTGTGCGGGTTGTCGACGCGAAAGATCTTCACGCCCTCCTCGACCCAGCCCACCACCACGTCACGCAGCTCCAGCCACAGGCTTGGAATCGCATCCGGCGCATAAAAGTCGACGTTAACGATGTCCTGGTATTTCTTCGGCGGGTTTTCCGCGTAACGGATCGTGCCGTCCGGGCGCCAGGAGAACCAGCCCGGATGCTCCTTGAGCCACAGGTGGTCTTGCGAGCACTGAATAGCGAAGTCCAGGGCGATTTCCAGACCATGCTCGGCGGCCGCAGCCACCAGATTGCGGAAATCCTCGCGGGTGCCGAGCTGCGGGTGAATCGCGTCATGCCCGCCGTCGGCACTGCCGATGGCGTACGGGCTGCCCGGATCGTCAGGGCCCGCTTTCAGGGAGTTGTTCGGGCCTTTGCGGTGGGCACGGCCGATGGGGTGAATCGGCGGGAAATACAACACATCGAAGCCCATGTCGCGAATCATCGGCAGGCGGCTGTGCACGTCATTGAAGGTGCCGTGGCGATTCTTGTCGTCGGTGATCGAGCGCGGAAACAGCTCATACCAACTGGCGAACTGCGCCAACTCACGCTCGACATCCAGCGGGAATTCCAGGCTGCGGCTCAGAAACGCGTGGTTATCAGCCTGGGCCATGACCGCCGCCGTTTCACTGTGCAGCAACAAGACAACTTGCGCCTCGTGCTCGGTGTTCTCGGCCAGGCGCTGTAAAAGGCTATCGATCTGCCCTTTGAGTTCATGCTTGCTGCGCTCGGAAGCGTGCACCAGGTGCAGGCGCCCTTCTTCCAGCTCCAGACCGATGGGCACACCGGCGGAATACTTTTTCTCCAGCTCGTAACGGTAGCTACCAAATTGATCAATCCAGGCTTCCAGACGAAACACATAGCGGCTGACAGAAGTCGGGGTGAATTCACCTATCCAGCTGTCATTGCCCAATTCGCGCATGGGCGCCTGGTGCCAGTCCTGTTCGTCGGCGGCGCGATAACAGATGCGCACCGACATCTTGTCGTGACCGTCGGCGAACACCTTGCTGGTGACGGTCACCGGCTGGCCGATGATGGCCTTCGCCGCCAGTTGCCCGGCCTCGATCACAGGCGACGTGTCTTCGATGACAATGCGCGGCAGCTGCAAGGCTTGGGTCAGGGGTAAAGGATGGGTTGGGTGCGGTACATCGGTGGCCAGAGAGTCCGGGCCGTATGGCTGATCAGCAGTCACATTCATCGAGCATCACTCCTCACGCCCCAGGGACGCTCCGTGTTAAGAATCCGTTCATCCACAACTAATCCATGTAAACAGAAGGAAGCCACCGGACTGAACGCATCCCGACGTGGCCGCATAGGTTCCGAACGCCTGTCTCCGGGAAAAGTTCAAAGAGCTTGTGCCGCAAAAAATCGATCCGTTGCCAGCTTAGACGCCGCCGGGTAAAGCACCGGAAAAATGCGCTGAATCATTAAAAGCCAGGCAGTGTCGAAGCCTGCGAGCGCGCTAAATGCACGCTTGCCCCATTCGATTCACACAGCGCTGAAGGAAGGTGAAGCAATGAACATTCCCATTCCCGCAGAAACGCCCGATCCGAACATCGATGACCCGCAACTGCCGGTGCCACCGAGCGAAGAGCCGCCACCGCCGACCATGCCGCCGGTGATCGAGCCGCCCCAGGGCGACCCGCCGAGTCAGGAGCCACCGGCTGTCTTGAGCGAATCGTTTCCGGAATAAGCCTTATCAGCGCGGCGGTGTGCTCAGGGTTGGTGCGAGTCGCCGCCAGTGTTGCGCGAAGGGTCTTTGGCTCGGTCTTCGGGGGAGTCGAAGCGTTCGACGATCAGCGGCATCAGGCTGAGGATACCCAGCGCAAGAATCGTGCTCAGCACCGCCGTCGCCTCGCGGCCCATGCCGGCGGCAATGCCGATGGCGGCAGTCATCCACAAGCCTGCGGCAGTGGTCAGGCCCTTGACCCGATGGGTATTGAGTTTCTCGCCCTTGAGAATGGTGCCCGCGCCGAGAAAGCCGATGCCGGCGACGATGCCCTGCACCACGCGGCTGAGCGCTGCATCGTCCGCCCCCGCCAAGCGCGGCACCAGCACAAACAGCGCAGCGCCCATGCACACCAGCATATGGGTCCGAACCCCGGCAGCCTTGCCTTTATGCTCTCGCTCAAAGCCGAGAATGCCGCCCAGTACAGCTGCAATGGTCAACCGCACCGTGACCCGCGTCAGTTGCGAGGCATCGGTGATGTCCGAAAACTCCTCGCTCAGCGTGTCGACGACTTCTTGCCACCATGCGTTCATCAGAGGGGGTGTTCCTTGTGCGCGATTGCTGTGAGCAATGGACCTCTCCAGGCGGCAGGAGTGCTGCCCTGATAAACAACCCTACGTCGGAGCCACGTCAAAACCGGAAACGACGATTCACCCGCAGAGTCCTACATTGATAACCCCTGACAAGGAGTACGACCATGCCTCTTGAGTTCGATAGCGCTAACCAGCACTGCTCAGCTGTGGTGAACGGCACGACCTACCGCAGCGCGGTCATCGATGTGGTGATCACCACCAACGATGCCACGCACATGTCCGAGGCGGATATCGGTGGTAAAAAAGTGCCGATAACCGAAGCGGAAGCCGACGCCCTGACCGTCTACAAGGCCAAGGACCTGCGCCATCACACTATTGGCGTTGAACCGGGTGAAGATTCGCCAGTTATTTGATGACCCAACGCCGCAGTGTGTGGGAGTGAGCTTGCCCACGAAATCTGCAGAGTGGACGCATCGTTCGCCAATGACAGGCCGCCATTCGTGAGCCAGCTTACTCCCACAGATTGTCAGCCCTGACAATCTGCTCTGATCCGCTGTTTATCGAAAAACCTGCACCTGTACTGAAAGCCCTCGCAAGCGCATAGTCCGGGGCTGGTAGAGCGTGGGTCTGCCCTGCTCCGGACATGAGCGAGCCTTGCATGAAGCGTTATGAAAAATTTGCCGACGACATCGCCGAGCTGATCCGCTCCGGGGTGCTGGCCGCAGGTCAACGGGTGCCGTCTGTGCGCTATGCCAGCCAGACCCACGGCATCAGCCCCTCCACAGTATTTCAGGCGTATTACCTGCTGGAGCGACGCGGCCTGATTCGCGCGCGGCCTCGTTCGGGGTATTTCGTCAACGACAGCCTGATCAACGAAACCTTCGCCGCCCAAGGCTTCGATGGTCAGCCGGTGCTGAATGGCGTGAGCGAAGCCCAGGTCAGCGAATCCACCGAAGTGGACGTCAGTGAATTGGTGTTTTCCGTGCTGGAATCGATCAAGGACCCGAACACCGTGCCCTTCGGCTCGGCCTTTCCCAGCGCCGGCCTGTTCCCGCTGCAGCGTCTGGCGCGCTCGCTGGCCAGCGCGACGAGGGACATGGACCCGAGCATGGTGGTCAGCGACCTGTCCCCCGGCAACCCGACGTTGCGTCGACAGATCGCCCTGCGCTACATGGTCGCCGGGCAAATGCTGCCTATGGAAGAGCTGCTGATTACCAACGGCGCGCTGGAGGCCCTGAACCTGTGCCTGCAAGCGGTGACCGAGCCGGGTGATCTGGTGGCCATCGAGGCCCCGGCGTTCTACGCCTGCCTACAAGTGCTGGAGCGCTTGAAACTCAAGGCTGTGGAAATCCCGGTCCACCCACAAACCGGCATCGACCTGAACGTGCTCAAACAGACCCTTGAGCGTTACCCGATCAAGGCCTGCTGGAGCATGACCAGCTTTCAGAACCCAACCGGCGCCAGTGTCTCGGAATCACGCAAACGCGCGCTGGTGGAGCTGCTGCGCAAGCATGAAGTGCCGTTGATCGAAGACGATGTCTACGCCGAGCTGTATTACGGCCAGCACGCGCCGAAACCGGCCAAGGCGTTCGATACTGAGGGCCTGGTGCTGCACTGCGGCTCGTTCGCCAAAAGCCTGGCCCCCGGGTATCGCGTGGGCTGGGTGGCGGCGGGACGTTATGCGCAGAAGGTTGAACGGCTGAAGCTGATGACGTCGCTGTGTGCGTCGATGCCCGCTCAGGCGGCGATTGCTGATTACCTGCAACACGGCGGCTATGACCGGCACCTGCGTAAATTGCGCATCAGCCTGGAAGACCAGTTGCGCGCAATGCTCGGCGCCGTGGCGCGTTATTTCCCGCCGCAAACGCGGGTCAGTCAACCTTCAGGGGGCTACTTTTTGTGGCTGGAATTACCGGAGCCGATCGATTCGCTGAAGGTGTTTCAGGTGGCCCTGGCGCAAGGCATCAGCATCGCCCCCGGCCCGATCTTCTCGCCAACGCGACGTTTCAAGAACTGCATCCGGCTGAACTACGGCAGCCCATGGAGCGAGGCGTCCGAGCGGGCGATGGAGACATTGGGCAAGATCGTGCGGTCGATGCTTCCGTAATCAACAGCAGGGATGAGTAGACCCAACAGCACCTTTTATGAAAGAAAGGCGATCTGATATCATCATACTTTCCGGTCCGTTATACAAAAATGCGGCATGGCCAGTTAATAGGAAAGCAACTCAATACCTGAAGACTTAGCCACCGAAAAGCCAGCCCGTAGACACAAAGGAGATGTTGCTCATGGGAAGCGTCAGATATGTCGAGCATAAGCAGTTCCGCGAAAATATTCACAAGATGACGAAAGCCGGTGGTTCTACTCAAAAGGCGGCCGACACAATCAGAGAGTTGTTCGGTCGAATCGCATTGGGCGAAGTGAATCCATTCAAGTCATTCCAAACGACCAACCATGGCGAAACTCGCATATCTAAATGTATTAAGTATGATCTCCCCGGCCGTTGCAGACTAATTACCGTACAAGACGACAATTTTGTTTTTTTGCTTTTCGCAGGAAACCATGAAGACTCGGACAAGTGGCTGGACAGGCATAAAGACCTAAAGGTATGTATCGATAATCATGACCATGTTGATATTGTACCGAATTCGGCCAGCATTGAAGATCGGATCACCTACAACGTAAAACATCCGTTCAATAACGGGTATCTCTATGAGCTTATTCAACCGGATGAGCTGTTTGACAGGATAACCGACTCTCTCACGAGAAATATGTGTCGGAGCATAGAGTCCATATCTAGTGCCCATAGCGAGCAAGAAATTTATGCGATTGCTAGCACCATCCCCGACCAACCACTTGCAACAACCTTATATGACGCATTTATACTTCTCCGCTCGGACAAGCTAAAAGACGCGCACAACAGGATCAAATTACACCTGGGAGATATTAAAACTTTAGATGAGCTACCTCAATCTGAGGTAGCTCAAGTGAAATTTGGAGATACGTTAATCGAATTTCGCCCTGATGACTCAGAATTTTTGGCTCGCGCTGATCAGCTTATGAAGGGGGGCGATTATAAGAGCTGGATGTTATTCATGCACCCGGCGCAGGAAAAAATTGCCACTGCCAACCTTAATGGGCCCGGAAAGTTAGTAGGAGTATCTGGCTCAGGTAAAACCTGCGTTGTGGTTCGACGCGCTGTCTGGTTAGCAAGCCAATACTCTGGAGAAAAGATTCTTGTCCTTACACTCAATAGGCCTCTCGCGGTTCTAATTGAGAACCTAGTGCGATCAGTCGCTCCCGCCGAAATATCTAGGCATATTGTCGTCAAACCTTTCTTTACTCTCTGCCAAGAGTTACTTCATCGATTTGAACCTCATAATGACAAAATTTACGACGATAGGACCTGGAAAAGCGAAGAGCACATTGACGAAATCTGGACGGAATTTTATAGATGCGAAGTAAATAATAAAGACGCCGCGATCCTGCTGCCTATTCATATCTCTTTGATTCAACGAGGCATAAATTCTGAGCACTATTTAAGAGAAGAGTTCGACTGGATTAGAACTGCATTCCCGAGAGATCGGAGGGAAGAGTATCTCAAAATAGACCGGGAGGGGCGCGTAATTCCTTTCGATGCCGAAAACCGTCAAAAAATTCTCACAGCTTTGAGTCATTGGGAAAAAAAGATGCGAGACATCGGCGTGTGCGATTACCTTGGCCTTGCCACGGAATTATATAAGCACAAGGCATCAATCGCGCCTGAGTATCGCTCAATTATCGTCGACGAGTGTCAAGACTTTGGCACTGTTGAACTTGATCTTGTGAGATCTTTAGTCCCCGCTGACATTAACGACCTTTTACTGTGCGGAGATCCAGCGCAGCGAGTTCAGACGAAACGTCAAAGCTTGCGCCTTGCGGGTATAGAAACCCATGCTAGCAGAACGTTAACTTTACGAAAAAACTACCGAAACACCAAAGATATCTTAAAAGCCGCGTTTGCCGTTCTAAATAGACATTTACATATCGAACATATATCTTCCGAAGATTTTGAGTTTCTTGACCCACAGCTTGCCGACAGAAGCGGCACTACACCAATGATATTGTCAGCCTCCAGCCTTCAAGAGGAATTGGGTTATGCGCTTGAGTATTCACAGGAAATCACTAATGAACACCCTGAAACCAAAGCTTGTATTGCTTATTGCGGCTACTCCAACTATGAAATAGGTAACCTCGCTAAAGATTTGGACATACCGCTGCTTGACGGTGGAGTCGATATCGAGTCTGGCCGAATTTTTCTTTCGGATTTAGAGCAAACCAAGGGATTTGAATTTGACTATATGATCATCCTCAACTGCCGAGCAGGTGTCCTCCCGGATCAGACAGGGCCTAAAGAAGAGCAGTTTAGAGACGTATCTAAGTTCTATGTGGCAATGACGCGAACCAAAGACCAGCTAATACTTTCCTATAGCGGGGAGAAAAGTGAGTTGCTTCGCAATGAGCAAGAGGACTTTCTTGAGGATGAATGGTCGACTTGGTTAGATTCAGTTGACGACATTGTGCTACTCAAACCAAGAGCACTTGAGCTGCTACGTAATGAAGGTGTTCAAAGCTCTCTTGAGCTTTGTGGTAAAAAATTTATTTACCATACGGACGCGATCGGTCTTTCTGCAAGAACGATCGAGGTATTGACTCGGCTTGTGGACGGAACCGGTCTTCGAGACTCTAAAGGATCTAAGAAATGGCGTACCGTCGGAGCGCTACTCCTTGATCTAGAGTCACATCCTCGGATCAAAAATCTGCTCGGACCAATCGCATACGAAGAAATTCGCCGATCTAAATATGCGCAACCCGTCTTTAGAATCACATAGCTAAGCTAGACCAAGTGAAAGTAGCCTCACGCAAACTGTGCGAGGCTACCTTCTAAAAGGCAGAGTTCAGCGACCGCCACCCAAATCAACAAACGTCCCCGTCGAATACGACGCCTTGTCCGACAGCAGCCACAAGATTGCCTCGGCTACTTCATCGGCCAACCCGCCACGACCCATGGGAATAGTCGGTTCCAGCTTGCTGACCCTTTGCGGGTCGCCGCTCAAGGCGTGGAACTCGGTGAAGATGTAGCCCGGACGCACCGCATTGACTCGCACGCCCTCGCCCGCCACTTCCTTGGCCAGGCCCAGGGTAAAGGTGTCGATGGCGCCCTTGGACGCGGCGTAGTCGACATACTCGCCCGGCGAGCCCAGGCGCGCGGCCACCGACGACACGTTGACGATGCTGCCGCCGTGCCCGCCATGACGGGGCAGCATGCGCAGCAGCGCGTGTTTGCTGCACAGCATGGGGCCGACCACGTTGCTCATCATGATCTTGAGCATGCGGAACTCGGACATGTTCTCGACCCGCGATGCCTCGCCCACGGTCCCTGCGTTATTGACCAGCGCACTGATGCGCCCCAATTCGGAATCCACCCGGGAAAACAGACGAATGATTTCGTCTTCATTGCTCACGTCCGCCTGGACGGCAATGGCATGCCCTCCCGCTTCGCGAATCTGCCTGCAGACGCGCTCGGCGGCGGCGTGATCGGACAGGTAGTTGATGCAAACGCGATAACCTTGTGCCGCCGCCAGAACTGCCGTGGCAGCACCAATACCTCTGGAGCCGCCAGTGATGAGGAGGTTTTTTTCCATGGGATGTCCGAATCAATGCTCAATCTTTTTTTCAGGTCCGCACCCAAGCCGGCTGCGCGTGCCGACACATTGGGCGGACCCCGTGTTATGCAAAGCGTGAAACGTCAAAGTGTATTTGCGGATACGCGTTTGTGCGCCGCGCTAATATCCGCCATGAAGCGGTCCGCTGGCAACGGATGCCCCAGCAGATAGCCTTGCAGCGAATCACAACCCAGCTGGGTCAGGAAGCTCTGCTGACTGCTGGTCTCCACGCCTTCGGCGACGATGCGCAGGTTCAAGGCCTGCCCCAAGGCGACGATGGCCGAGACTATCGCGGCGTCATCGCTGTCGTGCTCCAGATCACGGACAAAGCCGCGGTCGATCTTCAATTCGTTGGCCGGCAGACGCTTGAGATACATCAGGCTCGAATAGCCGGTGCCGAAGTCGTCGATGGACAGGTCGACGCCCATGTCCGACAGGCGCTGCAACACCGTCATGCTGGCATCGGCATCGCTCATCGCCGTGGTTTCGGTGATTTCCAGGGTCAGGCAGTTGGCGGGTAAACCATGGGCGGCCAGCGCACGGGCAACCGTCGTGACCAGCCCGGCGTGGCAGAACTGCAAGGCCGACAGGTTCACGGCGATGCGCCAGTGGGTGTAACCCGCGTCGTACCAGACGCGCATCTGCCGACAGGCCTCGTTGAGCACCCAGTCGCCGATGTTGATGATCAGGCCGGTCTTTTCCGCCAGGCCGATGAATTTGTCCGGCATCAGCAGGCCATGCTCGGGGTGATTCCAGCGCACCAGCGCTTCGGCCCCCACCGGCTCGCCCGAACCCGCGGCGAACTTGGGCTGGTAATGCAGGCAGAACTCGCCATCGCGCAACCCTGCGCGCAAATCCTGCAGCAGTTGCAGCTGGTTGCGCGCGTTAGTGTTCATCGAGGCATCGAAGAAGCTGTAGCCGTTCTTGCCCGCACTTTTGGCGTGGTACATGGCGGCGTCGGCGTTCATCAGCAACTCTTGCTGGGTGCGCCCATTACCCGGATACAGGCTGATGCCGATGCTGACGGTCACCTGCAGATCGTGGTCCTGCACGTTGAACGGCTTGCTGACCAGCGAGACCTGCCGCGAGGCCACGGTGGTGGCGTCGTCGATTTCTTCCAGCTCAACCAGCAGCACGAATTCGTCACCACCGATGCGCGCCAAGGTGTCATGGCGATGAAAGTTCTCACGCATGCGCATCGCCACTTCACGCAGCAACTGATCGCCGACGTGATGGCCGAAAGCGTCGTTGACCGGCTTGAAGCCGTCCAGGTCCATGAACATCAGGGCAAACAGCCCGCCCTGAGAGTCGACCTTGCGCATGGCCTGTTCGATACGGTCGGCCAGCAGAATGCGATTCGGCAGGCCGGTCAGGGTGTCGTGCAGCGCCAGTTGGGTCAATTCGCGGTTGGCTTCGCTCAGGGATCGGGCCAGTTGCGCGGTGCGTGCTTCAAGGCGGGCGTCGAGCACGGAGGTGAGCAAGGTGATCGCCAGCACCGCCAGCGTGGTGATCAGCACCAGTTTGTCGAGGCCGTCGGTACGCAAGCCGCTGACCGAGGCGCCACAGAAGCTGCCCTCGGGGAAGTTGGCCGCCGCCATGCCGGTGTAGTGCATGCCGACGATGGCAAAGCCCATGACCACCGCAGCGCCGCCACGCAGGAAGCGCACATAAGGCGTTTGTCTGCGCAGGCGCAAGGCGATCCACAATGCTGCGCCCGATGCGCTGACTGCGATCAGCAAGGAAGCACCAAACAGCGTGGGGTCGTAATCAATGCCGGGCATCATGCGCAAAGCGGCCATGCCGGTGTAATGCATGGTGCTGATGCCAACGCCCATGACCAGCGCGCCGAACACCACGTGCAGCAACGGCACCCGGTCATGGCTGACCAGCCACAGGGCAAAGCCCGAGGACAGCACAGCCACCAGCAGGGAAATGAGGGTCAGGGACAGGTCGAAACCCAAATCGATCGGCAGCGTGAAGGCGAGCATGCCGATGAAGTGCATGGACCACACGCCAATGCCCATGGACAGCGCGCCGCCACCGATCCACAGGGCCCGCGCCCTGCCCTGTGAGGTGGCCACTCGGCCAGCCAGATCCAGGGCGGTGTAAGACGCCAGAATCGCCACCAGAATGGAAACCAGGACCAGCGACAACGTGTAGTGACCAATCAACATGGCGCGCGACTCAAGACTCAACGACCAAGGCTTTACAGCCCAATGAATTCGGTGGCGATTCTACCGAGTTCGGCAGAAATGTCGCGTCACTCCGTCGAAATAATGGCCTTAAGCCATTTGCTCCCTGGTTATCGTCTGGATAGCTCCGGGTCCCGCGACAGGCCGGTCTCGGCGCTCCATCCACCGCCCAGTGCCGCGATCAACTGAACGCTGGCAATCAGCCTGCTTTGCAACACTGTCAGTACGTTACGTTCGTTGCTCAACGCCGTGGTTTGCACGTTGACTACATCAAGATAGCCAATCAATCCGGCCTTGTACTGGTTACTGGTCAGACGCAGCGAATCGCGCGCCGCCTGCAATGCCTCGGCACGCACGCCGGCCTCCTGCTCGTAGACGCGCAACTGCACCATGTAGTCCTCGACTTCCTTGAAGCCGTCGAGCACGGTCTGGCGGTATTGCGCCACGGTCTGATCGTAGACCGCTTCGGTGCGATCGACCTCGGCGCTGCGCTGTCCGCCATCGAACAGGGTCATGGCCAGCTGCGGGCCTACCGACCAGAAGCGGTTGGGCAAGGTGAGCCAGTTGCTGAAGGTACTGCTGCTGTAGCCGCCATTCATGCTAAGGGTCAGGTCCGGGTAATACGCGGCCTTGGCCACGCCGATATTGGCGTTGGCGGCCATGACCGAACGTTCGGCGGCGGCGATGTCCGGGCGACGCTCCAGCAGTTGCGAAGGCAGCTGCGCCGGGATCTGCGGCAGCGTCGGCACCGTTGTGGTCGGCGCCAGGCTGAAATCCGCCGGCGCCTGGCCCATCAGCACAGCGATGGCGTTCTCGAACTGGGCACGTTGCCAGGCCAGGTCGATGAGGTCGGCCTGGGTGCTTTTCAGCTGGGTCTGGGCCTGGGCAATGGCGTCACGCCCGGAGATGCCGGCGCGGTACTGGTTTTCCGTGAGCTTGAGCGAACGCTGATAAGCCTCGACCGTGGCTTCGAGCAGGCGCTTTTGTTCATCGATGACCCGCAACTGCAGGTAATTCTGCACCAGCTGCGATTGCAGGCTCAGTTGCATGGATGCCAAGTCGGCAAGGCTGGCCTGGGCGCTGGCCTTGTCGGCTTCCAGCCCGCGACGCAACTTGCCCCAGACGTCCGCCTCCCAGCTCACGCCCAGTTGCGCGTTGTAGGTGTCGCGAATACCGCTGCTGGAGCTGCTCAGGCTGGAATTGCTGCTGCCGGTGCCCTGACTCGAACGGTTCTTGCTGGTGGTCAGATCCAGCGTCGGAAAGAACGCACCGCGCGCACTGCGCACCAACGCCGCGGCCTGACGGTACTGCGCCTCATACTGGGCAACGGTCTGGTTGGAGGTGTTGAGCTTCTCGACCAGCCCGTTGAGCTGCGCATCGCCATAGACCTCCCACCACGCGCCGCGGGTCAATGCATCGCTGGGGTTGGCCTGGGTCCAGCCTTCTGCCTGCTTGAAATGCGTGGGGGTGGTGACGTCCGGCTTTTTATAGTCAGGGCCGACCGCGCAGGCGCTGAGCAGCAACGCACACAGGGCCACGCAGAACGTGCGCCGAAACGGCAAGGCTGGCGTGCGTGCGCAAGGGTTCGAGAAGTCGGTCATAGCGGCGTTTCCAGAGAGGCATCCGTCTGCACACCGCGCCACGTGTTGAAGCGGTGGCGCAGACGGTCGAGGTAAAGGTAAACCACAGGCGTGGTGTACAGCGTGAGAATCTGGCTCAGCACCAGCCCGCCGATGATGGTCAGACCCAGCGGGCGACGCATTTCCGCGCCTTCGGCACTGCTGAGCAGCAGCGGCACGGCCCCCAGAATCGCCGCCAGCGTGGTCATCAGGATCGGCCGCAGGCGTTGCAGGCAGGCATTGCGGATCGATTCCAGCGGCGTCATGCCATTGCCGCGCTCCAATTGCAGGGCCAGGTCGATCATCAGAATCGCGTTCTTTTTCACCACACCGATGAGCAGGAACAAGCCCAGCAGGGAAATCAGGCTGAACTGACCGCCCGTGAGGTAAATGCTCAACAGCGCCCCCACCCCGGCCGACGGCAGGGTCGACAGAATCGTCAGCGGGTGGATGTAGCTTTCATACAAGATGCCCAGCACCAGGTACACCGCCACCAGCGCACCGAGAATCATCCACGGCTGGCTTTTCTGGGTCGCGGCGAAGGCATCGGCGGTGCCGGCCATCTTGGCGATCACGTCTTCCGGCAAGCCCACCGCCGCCACGGCGCGCTCGATGGCCGCCGTGGCCTGATCCAGGGTCACGCCGTCGGCGAGATCGAACGACACGTTGTCCGAGGCGAACTGGCCGTCGTGGGTCACACGGTCGTCTTCCAGGCTGCGCTCGTAGTGGGCGATGGTCGACAGCGGCACCCGCGCGCCATCGGCAGTGATGACCTGCACCTGCTCCAGGGTGACCGGGTCCAGGGCGTATTTCGGGTTGACCTCCATGACCACCTGATACTGGTTCAGCGGGTCATAGATGGTCGACACCTGACGCTGGCTGTAGGCGTTGTTCAGCACCGTGGTGACCATGCTCATGTCGATGCCCAGGCGCTTGGCCGCGTCGCGGTCGACGATCAGCGTCACCTGCTGGGTGCCACCGCCGTCGTGGGCGTCGATGGCGGTCAGCTCCTTGAGCGATTTCAGCGCGGTGACCACTTTCGGGTACCAGAAACGCAGGCTTTCCAGATCGCCGCTCTGCAGGATGTACTGATACTGCGAGGTGGTTTGTTCGCGACCGCCGCCCAGTTGCAGGTCCTGATCCGGCTGCAGGAACAGTCGCGCGCCCGGCACTTTCGGCATTTCCTTGCGCAAGCGCTCGACCACCTGCTCGGCGCCGATCTTGCGTTCGCTGATGGGTTTGAGGCGCACAATGATAAAGGCGTTGCCCGTGCCGCCGTTGCCGCCGATGAACCCGGCCACGCTTTCTACCGACGGGTCCTTGAGGATCGCGCTGCGGAAAATGTCCATTTTTGGCTGCATCACCGAGAACGACAGGCCGTCGTCGCCACGCACGAAGCCCATCAGCTGGCCGGTGTCCTGCTGCGGCAGGAAGGTTTTCGGCACCACCACGTACAGCGCGATGTTCACGCCAATGGTCACCACCAGCGACAGCAGGGTCAGGCGCCGATGACGCAGAACCCAGCCCAGGCTGCGGTCGTAGCCGGCGACCATGCGGTCGTTGACCCGCTGGCTCCAGCGTTGCAGGCGGTTTTCTGTGCCGGGCACGTGGGGCTTGAGCCAGCGCGCGCAGAGCATCGGCGTCAGGGTCAACGAGACCACCAGCGAGACAACGATGGACACCGACAAGGTGATGGAAAACTCGCGAAACAGGCTCTCGACCAAGCCGCCCATGAACAGAATCGACAGGAACACCGCCACCAGCGAGACGTTCATCGACAGCAGCGTGAAACCCACCTCCTTCGCGCCGCGATACGCCGCTTCCATCGGTGGGACGCCTTCATCGATGTGTCGGGAGATGTTTTCCAGCACCACGATGGCGTCGTCCACCACCAGCCCGGTGGCCAGAATCAGCGCCATCAGCGACAGGTTGTTCAGGGAAAATCCGTACAGGTACATGATCGCGAACGTGCCCACCAGCGACACCGGCACGGCCAGGGTCGGGATCAGCGAGGCGCGGAAACTGCCGAGGAACAGGAACACCACCATGATCACCAGCACCACGGCGATCAGCAGGGTCATTTCCGCCTCATGCAGCGTGGCCTTGATCACCGGTGAGCGGTCCATGGCCAGGTCCAGCTTGACGCTGGCCGGCAGCACGGCTTGCAACGCCGGCAACTGCGCCTTGATGGCGGCGACGGTTTCGATGATGTTGGCGCCGGCCTGACGGTTGATCACCAGCAGCACGGCGGCCTTGTCGTTGAAAAAGCCGCTGTTGTAGCGGTCCTCGACCGAATCCTTGACCTTGGCCACGTCCTTGAGGCGCAACGCTGCGCCGTTCTGGTAGTGGATGATCAGCGGCTCGTAATCCTTGGCTTTCTCCAGTTGGTCGTTGGCCTGAACCTGCCAGTTGTGCTCGGCGCTTTCGACGAAACCCTTGGGGCGACGCACGTTGGAGCCGGAAATCGTCGTGCGCACCTCATCCAGCGACACGCCGTACTGGTCCAGCAGCTTGGGCTCAAGTTCGACTCGCACCGCAGGCAGCGAACTGCCGCCGATCTGCACCTCACCGACGCCATTCACCTGGGACAGGCTCTGGGACAGGATGGTCGAGGCCATGTCGTACAGCTGGCCTTTCTCCAGCACGTCCGAGGTCAGCGACAACACCATGATCGGCGCCTGGGACGGGTTGACCTTCTTGTAGGTCGGCATGCTGCGCATCCCGCTCGGCAACAGGTTGCGTGATGCGTTGATCGCCGCCTGCACTTCCCGCGCGGCGCCGTTGATGTCGCGATCCATGTCGAACTGCAAGATCACCCGCGTGCTGCCCTGGCTGGAACGGCTGCTCATGGTGTTGACCCCGGCGATGGTGCCCAGGGACCGTTCCAGTGGCGTCGCCACGCTCGAGGCCATGATTTCCGGGCTCGCGCCGGGCAGCGAAGCGCTGACCACGATCACCGGGAAATCCATGTTCGGCAGCGGCGACACCGGTAGCAGGCCGAAGCTCATGCCGCCCAGCAGCATGATCGCCAGGCTCAGGAGCATGGTCGCGACCGGTCGCCGAATGAAAGGGGCTGACAGGTTCATGAGCGATGGCTCCAAGCAGCAAGCGGCAAGCTACAAGAACAAGCCGCGCCGCCAGTCAGCTTGCAGCGTGCAGCTTGTAGCTTGAGGCTGCCGGTCATAGCGCTACCTCGGTCTCTGTGGAGCGATGAAACCTGCGCCCCAACCGATCGAAATACAAATAGATGACCGGCGTGGTGAACAGGGTGAGCACCTGACTCACCAGCAGCCCGCCCACCATGACCAGACCCAGCGGTTGACGCAACTCAGCGCCGGAACCAGTAGCGAACATCAGCGGAATCGCGCCAAACAACGCCGCCAGTGTGGTCATCAGGATCGGCCGGAAGCGCAGCAGTGCCGCTTCATAAATCGCCGTTTGCGGATCGACACCCCGGTTGCGTTCTGCGTCCAGGGCGAAGTCGATCATCATGATCGCGTTCTTCTTGACGATGCCGATCAGCAGGATGATGCCGATGATGGCGATCATGCCCAGATCGTTGCCGCTGAGGATCAGCGCCAGCAGCGCGCCGATGGCCGCCGACGGCAGGGTCGACAGAATGGTGATCGGGTGAATGTAGCTCTCGTAGAGCACGCCGAGCACAATGTACATGGTTACCACGGCCGCCAGGACCAGCAGCAAGGTGCTGGACAGCGAGGCCTGGAACGCTTCGGCGGCGCCCTGGAACTGGGTCTGCACGCCAATCGGCATGCCGATGTCCTTCTGCACCTGCTCGATCACCTGCACCGCCTGCCCCAGCGCCACGCCGGGCGCGAGGTTGAACGACATCATCACCGACGGGAACTGCCCCATGTGGGCAATCGCCAGCTGTGCCTGACGCTGTTCGATCCTGGCCAGACTCGACAGCTTGACCTGCCCGCCATCGGTGGTCTTGACGTGAATCTGCTCCAGCGCGCGGGGGCCCAGATCGCTGCTGGCCGCGGCTTGCAGCACCACGCGGTACTGGCTGGCCTGGGTATAGATGGTGGAAATCTGCCGCTGACCGAAGGCGTCGTACAGGGCGTCGGTGATGGCCGACACGTTCACTCCAAGGCGGCTGGCGGCGTCGCGGTCGATGTTCAGGAACACCTGCAGGCCCTTGTCCTGCAGGTCGCTGGCGACATCGGTCAGTTCCGGGCGTTCGGCCAGTGCATCCACCAGCTTGGCGCTCCATTCGCTGAGCAACTCGGCGTCAGGCGAGGACATGCTGAACTGGTACTGGGTGCGGCTGACGCGGTCTTCGATGGTCAAATCCTGCACCGGCTGCATGAACAGGCGAATGTCCGAGAGCTGATCGACCTCCGGTTGCAGGCGCTGAATCACCTGAGTGGCCGATACGTCCCGTTCGCTGTGGGGCTTGAGGTTGATCAGCATGCGCCCGCTGTTGAGGGTGGCGTTGTCGCCGTCGACCCCGATATACGAAGACAGACTGGCCACGGCCGGGTCTTGCAGGACGATCTTCGCCAACGCCTGCTGACGTTCGCTCATGGCGGCAAACGACACCGATTGCGGCGCCTCGGAGATCCCCTGAATCACCCCGGTGTCCTGCACCGGAAAGAAGCCTTTGGGCACGGCCAGATACAGCAGCACCGTGATGCCCAGCGTGGCGATGGCCACCAGCAGGGTCAGCGGCTGATGCTGGAGCACCCACTGCAACTTGCGCCCGTAGGCAGCGATCAGCCAGTCAATCCACGCGCCGCTGGCCCGGTAGAAACGGCCCTGTTCCTCCTCCCTGGGCTCACGCTTGAGCAAGCGCGCGCACATCATCGGCGTCAGGGTCAGGGACACCACCAGTGAAATCAGGATCGCCACGGCCAGGGTGATGGCAAATTCGCGGAACAGGCGCCCCACCACATCCGCCATGAACAGCAGCGGGATCAGCACGGCAATCAGTGAGATGGTCAGCGACACCAGGGTGAAGCCGATCTGTCGCGCGCCCTTGAGCGCGGCCTGCAGCGGGGTTTCGCCCTCCTCCAGGTGCCGGGAAATGTTCTCCAGCATGACAATCGCATCGTCCACCACAAAACCGGTGGCGATGGTCATGGCCATCAGGGTCAGGTTGTTGACCGAAAAACCGGCCAGGTACATCACGCCAAAGGTGCCGATCAGCGACAGCGGCACAGCCACCGACGGGATGATCGTCGCGCTCAGGCGACGCAGAAAGAGGAAGGTCACCAGCACCACCAGCACGATGGAAATCAGCAACTCGTGCTGCACATCGCTGACCGACGCACGAATGGTCTGGGTGCGGTCGGTGAGCACGACCACGTTGAGCCCGGCGGGCAGGTTGTCGGTGATGCTCGGCAGCAGCGCCTTGATGCGGTCGACCACCTCAATAACGTTGGCCCCCGGCTGACGCTGAATGTTCAGCAACACGGCCTGGTTTTCATTGGCCCACGCCGCCAGACGCTCGTTTTCCGCGCCGTCGACGATCTGCGCCACGTCCTTGAGGCGCAGCGGGCCGCCGTTGGCGTAGGCAAGAATCAGGTTGGCGTATTCCTCGGGGGACTTGAGCTGGTCGTTGGCGTCGAGCATCGACACCCGGGTCGGGCCGTCGAAGTTGCCCTTGGGCGTGTTGACGTTGGAGGCGCTGACCAGCGTGCGCACATCGGCCAGATTCAGGCCGTTGGCCGCCAGCGCCTCGGGGTTGACCTTGATGCGCACCGCCTGACGCTGGCCGCCAGCGATACTGACCATGCCGACGCCGCTGATCTGGGCGATCTTCTGCGCCATGCGCGTATCGACCAGATCGTTGAGCTTGGGCAGCAACATGGTCTTTGAGGTGATCGCCAGGGTCAGCACCGGCGTGTCGGCCGGGTTGACCTTGTTGTAGGTCGGCGGCGCCGGCAGGTCATTGGGCAGCAGGTTGGTCGCGCCGTTGATCGCGGCCTGCACCTCTTGCTCGGCAACATCCATATTGATGTCGAGGCTGAAACGCAGGGTGATCACCGAGGCGCCGCCGGAACTGGTCGAGGCCATTTGCGTGAGGCCCGGCATCTGCCCGAACTGGCGTTCCAGCGGCGCGGTCACGGCACTGGTCATCACTTGCGGGCTGGCGCCGGGGTACAGCGTCATGACGCGAATGGTCGGGTAATCCACCTGAGGTAACGCCGACACCGGCAACAGGGTGTAGGCGATCAGGCCGGCCAGGACGATGGCCAGCATGCTCAGCGTGGTGGCGACCGGCCGCAGGATGAACAGGCGTGACAGGTTCATACGTTGCCTTTCTTCACCGGCGTTGCGTCAGCCGACTCACTGGATTCTTTCAACGGCTTGCCTTGTAGCTTCTGCCCTGGCGTGGTCGGGACTTCCTTGCTGTCGTTGACGATCTCGACATCGCTGCCGTCCTTCAGGCGGTCGGTGCCTTCCAGCACCACGCGATCGCCTGCGGCCAGGCCTTCGGTGATGACAGTGGAGTGTTCATCGGCAGGCCCGGTCTTGAGCGGGCGAATACGCACTTTCTTCTCGCCGTCCATGACGTACACGAAGGTGCCGTTAACCCCGAACTGCACGGCAGCCGAAGGCACCAGCACGACGTTTTTCAGCGTGGTGGCCAGCAGGCGCGCGTTGACGAACTGATTGGGGAACAGCGCTTCGTCGTTGTTATCGAAGCGCGCCTTGAATTTCAGGGTGCCGGTGGTGATGTCGATCTGGTTGTCGATGCTCGCCAGCACGCCACGGGCCTGCAGTTTGGTGTCGTTGCGATCCCAGGCTTCGACCATCAGCTTGTCGCCGTTGCGGTAGTGGCTGAGCACGTCGGCCAGGTCCTTCTCCGGCAGGGTGAAATTGACGGTAATCGGTTTGGTCTGGGTGATGACGGCCAGTGCGGTGGTGTCGTTGGCCGCGACCAGGTTGCCGACGTCCAGTTGACGCAGGCCGATGCGCCCGGCGATCGGGGCGCGAATCTGGGTGAAGTCGAGGTTGAGCTTGGCGTCTCCGACAGCGGCCTGATTGGTCTTGATCGTGCCCAGGTACTGGCCGACCTGGGACTCGGCGGTGTCCAGGGTCTGCTTGGCGATGCTGTCTTCTTTGTACAGGTCCCGATAACGCTGTACGTCGATCTGCGCATTCTTGAGCAACGCCTGGTTCTGCATCAGCGTGCCCTCGGCCTGTTGCAGGGCGATCTGATAACTGCGCGGGTCGATCACCGCCAACAGGTCGCCAGCCTTCACCTGCTGACCTTCCTGGAAGTTGATCTTGACCAGCTCCCCCGCCACGCGGCTGCGCACGTTGATGGTGTTCAACGCAGTCACGGTGCCCAGTGCCTTGTAGTAGATCGCAAACTCGCCGGTGGTCGCAGGCGCCACGCGCACAGGCACGGGCCCTGTCGAGCCGCCGAAGCCCGGACGCGCCGCACCGGCCATTTTACCGGCGCCGCCACTGCGGCTGGCGCCCTTGCGTGGGGCCTCGCCATTTTGAGCGCTGGGCTCGGTTTTATTCGCAGAAGCAGGCCAGTAATGCCAGCAGACACCCGCGACAATCAAGAGAACCAGCAGGCTGATAAGCCAGCGACGGGAGTTACGAGGACCAGACGATTGCATGAATAAATCAACCAGTGTGCGCGTGAGCGTCTTCGGGAGGCTGAACAATAAGCATAGTTACGTGCCAAGCAAAGAGCCTTTACCGGCAATTTACCGAGTGCTTACTTGGGTAAGGTGCTGAACTGCAAATAAAAACGGCCTGATCAGATCAGGCCGTAATGTGTTGCCATGTATTGCCGCAAGCTGGGGTCAATACGCAACCGACAACGTGTTACTTCAAAACAGCCAGTGCAGCTTCGTAGTTCGGCTCCTGGCCGATCTCCGGAACCAGTTCGCTGTGCAGGACGGTGTCGTTCTCGTCCAGTACCACCACGGCGCGGGTGGTCAGGCCAACCATTGGGCCGTCAGCGATGGCCACACCGTAGTTCTCCAGGAACTCGGCGCCACGCATGGTGGACAGGTTTTTCACGTTTTCCAGACCTTCAGCGCCGCAGAAACGCGCCTGGGCGAACGGTAGATCGGCGGAAATGCACAGCACCACCGCGTTGTTCAGATCGTTGGCCTGGGCGTTGAACTTGCGCACCGAGGTGGCGCAGGTCGGGGTGTCGACGCTTGGGAAGATGTTCAGCACTTTGCGCTTGCCGGCAAAGGTTTCCAGAGTCACGTCGGACAGGTCACCGCCAACCAGTTTGAAGGCCGGCGCCTTGCTGCCGACTTTTGGCAGTTCGCCGCTGATCTGTACCGGGGAGCCTCTACGAGTCACTTGAGCCATGAGCTGAGTCCTTATTCTTGAGGTTGCAGGTTTGCGATTAAGACCGGAAGTTAACCACGAAACTGAAAAGCCACCTACCGCTATACATGAATTTATTGTCCGTTGTGCTGCCCTGCCAAGGCTTTGTCCAGCAGGCCGGGTCGCGCGCACAGCTCCACCAGCCAGTCGACGAACACCCGCACCCGCCGCGACATCTGCCGATGGGCCGGGTACAGCGCGGTCAGGGGCAAACGGGGCTGCGGACATTCGCTCAACACCTCGATCAGGTCGCCGCGCCGCAACGGTTCTGCAACGTGGTAGTACGGCGTCTGCACCAGGCCGTAGCCCGCGCTGCATGCCGCCAGATAACCATCGGCGCTGTTGGTGGCCAAGCTCTTGGGCAGGCCCAGTTCCTGCGCCCTGCCCTCGATGACGAATTCCAGACCGTAGCGTTTATGGGTGGTGTTGGAGAAGTATTCGATGACCCTGTGCTGCGCCAGATCCTCCAGGCTCAACGGCGTGCCGTGGCGCTCGAGATAGCCGCGACTGGCGCACACCACCTGACGCATTTGCGCCAGCGGCCGCGCTACCAGCGAGTGATCCAGCGCCTGCCCGCCACGAATCACGCAGTCGAACCCCTCTCGAACCAGGTCCACCGGGCGATCTGTCATGCCCACTTCCAGCTCAAGCCCGGGATAGCGCTCGGTGAACTTGGGCAGCGCCGGCATGAGAATCAGACGCCCGAATCCCGCTGGCATGTCGATTCGAAGTACGCCTTCCGGCGCTTTCGCCACGGAAGAAAACACCGACTCGGTGTCGTCCAGATCATTGAGCAGGCTGACGCAGCGCTGGTAGTAGGCCTGACCGTCGAGGGTCGGCGTGACCTGCCGCGTGGTGCGCAGCAGAAGCTGCACGCCGAGGTGGGCTTCCAGCTGTTTGATCAGGATGGTCACCGAGGCGCGGGGCATGTGCAGGCTGTCTGCGGCCTTGCCGAAACCGCCCAGTTCGACGATGCGGGTAAAGGCGCGCATGGCGTTGAATCGGTCCATCCCGGCTCCTGTCGTGTTGATTATTTAGAAAAGACCAATAGTGAAAGCACTTTTAGCCGGTTTATCCCGAATCTGTCGAGGGGCAACAATGGGCGGGTATCGAAACCTGTCTACAACAGCCAGAAGGAACCCCTCATGCAAACGCGTCAACTCGGCAAGAACGGCCCCAATGTGTCGGCAATCGGCCTGGGCTGCATGGGCATGACCGATTTCTACACCACAGGTGGCGACACCCAGGAAGCCATCGCGACGATTCATCGCGCGCTGGAGCTGGGCGTCACGCTGTTCGACACCGCCGACATGTACGGCCCCCACACCAACGAGCAATTGCTGGGCAAAGCCTTGACGGGCAAGCGGGATCAGGCGTTCATCGCCAGCAAATTCGGCATCGTGCGTACTCCAGGTGACGCCGCGGCCCGAGGCGTCGACGGCAGCCCTGAATACATTCGCAACGCCATCGACGGCACCCTGAAGCGCTTGAAGATCGACACCCTGGACCTCTATTACCAGCACCGCATTGACCCGAAGATCGCCATCGAGGAATCCGTCGGCGCGCTGGCTGATCTGGTCAAGGAAGGCAAGGTGCGTTACCTGGGGCTCAGCGAGGCCTCGGCCAGCACCCTGGAGCGCGCGCAGAAAGTCCACCCGATCACTGCGCTACAGACCGAATATTCGCTGTGGAGCCGCGAGCCTGAAGAGAACGGCGTGCTGGAAACCTGCCGTCGACTGGGCATCGCCTTCGTGCCTTATAGCCCGCTGGGGCGCGGTTTTCTCACTGGCACGTTGAAAAGCCCGGATGACTTTGCCGCCGATGACTACCGCCGCAGCAGCCCGCGTTTTCAGGGTGAAAACTTCGCCAGGAACCTGTTGCTGGTGGAAAAGGTTCAGCAACTGGCGGCGGACAAGGGCATCACGGCAGGACAGTTGGCGTTGGCCTGGGTGCTGGCTCAGGGCAACGATGTGATCCCGATTCCGGGCACCAAGCAGCGCAAGTATCTGGAGGAGAACGTTGCGGCGCTGGACGTGACGCTCAGCGCGGCGGAACTGCAGGCGCTGAAGGATCTGTTCCCGGTTGCGGCGGTGGCGGGTGGGCGTTATCCGGAAGCGGCGATGAAGCTGGTGAATGGGTAACTCCATTTGTAGGAGCGCGCTTGCCCGCGATGAGGTTGTGCCAGACACCAACGGGGTGTCGGGTTAACCCACATCGCGGGCAAGCGCGCTCTTATCTCAACAGCCCGAACGCCTAGAAATCCCGCTTGTAGAAGATATCCAGCGAACTCGCCACGCCGCCCGCCGCCTCCAGATACACTTTTTTGCTCAGCATGTAACGCAAGGCAATGGTGTTGGCCGGTTCGAACACCCCCACCCCGTAGCGCAGGCTGAGTTTGTCGGTGATCTTGCCGCTGGCGACCACGGCGGTCTTGTCGCCACTGCCCGACGTGTCCAGATCGAAATCCTTGATCCCCAACCCCGACGCCAGTTTGCCTGCCGTCGACGAGCTGCCCGCCAGCCCCAGGGCCAGCGCGGCCTGGGCGACCATGTTGTTGTCCTCGCCGTTGGTGCTCAACGGGCGACCCAGCACCAGGTACGACAACGCCTGCTCCTGACTCATGGCCGGTTCCGAAAACACCGTCGTCGTGGGTTGCTCTGCGCTGCCACTCAGGCGAATACCGGCAATCACGTCGTCGGTCTGGCGAATCGCTTCGATGTCCAGATACGGCTGATCCACCGGGCCTGCAAACAGCAGCCGCGCCTTGCGGATGGTCAGGCGTTGGCCGTAGGCGCGATAGCGGCCGTCGTTGAGGTTCAGCTCGCCGCGGGTGTCGAGGTTGTCGCCGATGTGCACGTGCCCGGCCAGGTTGGCGGTGAGGCCGAATCCACTGAAGCTGAGCTTTTCCTGACCCACTTCGACATTGACGTCCATGGCGATCGCCATCGGCGGTTTGCCCTCATTGGTCTGCGCGCCGACGATCACGGTGTCGTCGGACACCTTGACCGTTGACGGCGGCAACTGGCGAACAGTGATCTCGCCTTTGGGGATCAGCACTTTGCCGGACACCGCCAGCTTGTCGCCTTGCAGGGTGATGTTCAGATCGGGCGCCGCTTCCAGCTTGGCATAGGGCTCCACCGTGATCGGCAGTCGCGAACCCTGCAGGCTGATATCGACGTCCAGCGCTTGCGCCCAGCCAATGTGCCCGCCGATGCTGCCCTGCCCGCTCGGCCCACTGGTCCAGTTGCCCTTGAGCTGCACGTTCTCACCGGCGATCAGCGCCTGCACGTTGAGCTTTTCCAGGCTGACCGGCAGTTCCGGGCCCGACACCTCGCCATCGCTCAAGGCCACGTTGCCGTTGACCTGCGGCGCCAGCAGCGTGCCGGAAATACGCCCGCTGCCATTGAGCTTGCCGTTGAGCTTGTCGATCATCGGCACGAACGGCCGCGCCACCGAGACGTCCAGCCCAGTCAGGTTGAAGTCGCCACTGACCGGTTTGTTCTTGGCCAGCGGGTCGATGGTCAGCCGCGCCAGCAGATCCCCCAGCTTGCCGCCACGGAAATCCAGGCTGGAGTCGACTTTTTTCGGCGTCAGGTTGCTGGTCAGCTTGAGGGTCTGATAGGGGAAATCCAGCCACTGGTCTTTGTCCTTGACCCGCAAGGTGCCGCCGCTGGCGTCGATGACGATCTGGCCATTGGGGCCTGCCGCCGGCACGTCCAGCTGAACGTCGGCGTTGAGCGAGCCCTTCCAGGCGAAATCCTTGGGCAGCCATTGCGCCAGGCTCTCCAGCGGGAACTGCTTGAGGTGATAACGCAGGCGCGGGTCAGGCATCAGGCGCTGGTCTTCGCCACACAGGCTGGCCGGGCCAGACGCCCAGCAATGAGCGCCGAAATTGATCTTGCCGTCGGCCAGACGCTCCAGTCTGGCTGGTTGCTGCAGCTTCCAGTCCTGGCCGCCGGTCTGGATATCGCCACTGGCCAGACGCCCGCGCCAGTTGCCCTGGTCCAGCGTGCCGTCCAGCGCCAGGGCGAGTTTGAGCAGCGGGCCTTGCAGGTCCAGCTTCAGTTGTTGCTTCTTGATATCGCCCTGGCCGTTGAGCGTCAGCGTGCCCAAGGCCGTGTCGCCGGCCTGAATGCCGGTGGTCTTCAGATCGATATCCGCCCGTTGGGCGTTGTCGAGCTTTGCCGCCAGGGTCAGGCTTCGCAGCTTGTTGGCCTCGTAGGCCAGTTGCGAACCTTGCAGGGCGAGCTGCCCCTGAGGCGCCTGCAACGTACCCGCCAGATCCAGCCGCCCCTTGGCCTGTCCCTGCAAACGCGGCCACAGCTGGCCCAGACGCGGCAGGTTCAGGTCCAGTTGGCCAGCAAGTTTCTGTTGCAGGCTGCCGCTGCCTTGAATGCGGTTGTCACCCAAGCGGATGTCCAGCGCACTGACGTTCCATTTGTCTGCGGCGCCATCGGCCTTGGCTTGCAGCACCGCAGGCTGGCCCCGAAGGCGCCCCTTGAGGTCCAGATCGGCATTGAGGTTCAGCTGTTCATTCTTGAACGCGCCCTTGCTGCGCAACGGGCCTGCCAGCGAGCCGGGCAATTCCCCGACCCAGAACGAGGGATCGATGGCGCTGAGGTCCAGGGCGGTGTCCCACGACACGCCATCGGCAAAACCGACATTGACGTGACCGTGGGCCTTGCCCTGCCCCGCGACCAGCTCCACTTGCGGCAGGAAGATCTGCTGCAGGTCGCCGCTGAACGGGCTGGTCAGGCTGAACGGCCCGGCGGGGCCCTTGAATGCACCGGCAAAGTTGCCCAGATATTTGCCGTCGGTGTACGAGACTTCGCCAGTGAAGGTATGAACACTGACTTGCGGCTCATCAATGACCGGGTACAAGCGATGCCACGGGAAATCCAGCCAGTCGATCTTCGCATCAGCACTCAGCCCCTTCTGCCAGTCGACCTTGCCGCTCACCTTCAGGCGTTGCTCCGGGCTGGCCGTCAGGTCCAGCGTGGCGATGTCCGCGCCTTTGGCATCGACGCGCCCTTGCAGCGCCAGGGTGACCGGGCCTTGTTCGGCGGGCAGCGTCGCGTTGCCGACAATCCCATAGCCCTGGGCCAGATCACCCGTGGCGTTCAGGGTCAGGGCATTGAGCTGCAAGGTGTCCGGCAGGTCGGCGCTCGGCTTGAAGCTGTCACTGGTGATCGCCACCTGCGCGGGCAGGTTTTCCACCAGTGGCTGCAATTGGCCCACCAGCCTGGCGTCGATGTAGCCGTGGGTTTGCGCGTTCAGGTTCAACGTCTTCAGCAGGTCGCCGTCGACGTTCAAGGTCAGCGAAAGCGGCTGGCCACTGACATCCGGCAGCTTGACCTGGCCCTGCGCCGTGAGTGGCCAGTCGGCGGTCGGTTTGAGCAGGCCTGTCAGATCGAGAACAATGTCGTCCCGTTGCGCGTGGACTGAGTCGATTTTCAGTCCGTCAGCGGTCCAGTGCGCGGCCAGTTGCACGTCGCGCACCTGCTCGGTGCCATCCAGATGCAGACTGCCCACCTGCACACGCCCCACTTCCAGTGCCACAGGCAGCTTGAGGTCGGGCAGCGTGATCGGGCCGCCGCTGGGCTCTGCGTCAGACGGCGCGAAGTGCATGCGAATGTCGCCGGTTTGCAGGTTGTCGATGCACAGGGTCATGCGCGCGAGGCAGGACGGCGACCAGGCAAACAGCGGCGCGTCCACTTCCACTTTGCTGTCACCCTGCTGCCAGACCAGCGAATCGGCCTGCCATTGCCCGCCCAGATGCCCGGAGAAGTTCTGCACCTGCAAACCCGGCACCCGCTCCAGCGCCCAGCGGCTGCCGGATTGCGTGCCCAGCACGACCCAGAGTGAGAAGACAATCAGCACCACCAAACCCAGCAGGCCCAGCGCGCAATAAACAGCAATACGTTTCAACAGTGCCGCACGCGTCACAGTTCAGGTCCCATCGAGAAATGCAGACGAATACCGCCGTCGTCGTCCAGCCCATGGGCCAAGTCAAGGCGCAGGGGGCCAACGGGCGAAACCCAGCGAACACCGATACCGACACCGGTTTTCAGGCTGGGAAAGTCCAGAGAGTTGAAGGAGTTGCCTTGGTCGACGAAAGCCGCTACACGCCACTTTTCAGCAATCGAATACTGGTACTCGGCGCTGCCAGCGATCATGTAGCGCCCACCGATCTTGTCGCCGTCGGAGTTTTCCGGGGACAACGACTGGTAGTCGTATCCGCGCACGCTCTGATCGCCACCGGCAAAGAAACGTAACGAGGGCGGGATGGATTTGTAACCGTTGGTGGCCGTACCGCCGACCTGAAGCCGGCCGAGAAAGCGATGGTTCTGCGCAATCGTCGTCAGGCCCTTGATCAGCGCGGTGCCATGCAGCACGTTGGCGTCGGACCCCAGGCCCTCTTTGGCCACCTCGCTTTCGAACTGCAGGCGATAGCCGTTGTGCGGGTCGATGCGGTTGTCGCTGCGCAGGTAGGAATAGCTGATACCCGGCATCAGCAGGGTGCTCAGCCCCTCGTCGTTACCGAGGCGATACTCTTCGCGCTGCCATTTGAGGGAAATCACCCGCTCCCAACCGCTGGGCAATTTGCTGTGCCACTCGGGCCCCACGGTCAGCAGCTTGCTCAGGCTGTCGGTGTCGGCGATTTCTTCGTATTGATAGCCGCCGGCGAAGCGCAGTTTGTCTGTCAGCGGCGGGTCCAGCGGGATGTCGTAGAACAGCCCGACGTTCTGCCGGGGCGCCGAGAGTTCTGATTCGATGCCGTAACTGTGGCCCTGAGGGTTGACCCAGTGCCGCGTCCAGTTGGCCTTGACCCGTGGCCCTACGTCGGTTGAGTACCCCACGCCAAGCCCCATGGTGCGCGGCTTGCGAGTCTGCAACTGGACATCGACGGGGATCACCTGACCTTGGGCGGCGGTGGGCGAAGCATCGACGCGCACGCCCTCGAAATAGCCGCTCGATTGCATGGCCTGATTGAGTTCGGCGATCAATTCGGAATCGTAAGGGGTGTCCTGCTTGAACGGCACCATGCGCCGCAGCAGGTCTTCATCGAAGGGGGCATCGCCGCTGAAGGTGACCTTGCCCAGCGAGAAACGCGGCCCGCTGTCGTAGACCAGCTCGATGTCCGCCACCCCTGCACGAGGGTCGACCAGCAAGCGTTGGGTCACGAAGCGGCCGTTGAAGAAGCCGTAACGCGCGGCCTGATTCTGGATCAGCTTTTTCGCGTCGTCGTAGTAGCCGTGGTTGAGCACCGCACCGGATTTGAGCGCGTCGCTTTTGGGGACTTTGAAGGCCTTGAGCTGACTGGCTGGGCCTTCGATGCGTACCGTGACATTACGCAGGTGCACCGGCTCGCCCGGTTGCACGGTCAGGACCAGGTGAAGGCCCTTATCAATGCGTTTGACCTCACTGTCGATCTGCGCCTGATAGTAGCCGAGGGCCTGGGCGGCTTTCTGCGCCTGCTCGACGGCGCCCACGCTGAACCGCTCGAGGGCTTGCTCGTCGCGCTCGCCGAGGCTGCCCACGTACCCTTCAATGTTGGATTTGAGCTCGGAGTTGGAGGGTTTGATCCGCACATCCAACTGTGTATCGGCGAACGCCGCGCAGCTGGACAACATCAGGAGAAAACCGCTGGTAAATCGACCGGGAAACTTCATAGGCGCGGATGCTAACACGTACGGCGGGGACTTCTGGAACCCGCAAAAGGATTGAAGTTCCCGCTGTTCAAGCCATCGAACCCAATGAAACCTGGGGGTTGGGATGAAAAAACACGTGGTCGCGAATAGGTCCTACAGCAATATCGCCGATTTCCTCATACCCCTGACGCTTGTAGAACTCCAGATAATGTCCATTGCCGGTGTCCAGGACGATGCCCTCGGAATGCTCATCCACCGCGCACCAGTCATGCAGCGCCTGCAGCAGTTGTTCGCCGTAATGCTGGCCCTGAAAATCAGGATGAATGCCGAACAGCGGCAGCACATGCACGGCGTCTGACGGCAGGCAGCCCAACACGGCCTGGTAGTACTCCAAGTAACGCTGGGTGCAACGCAAGCCCGTGCCCATCACCATGCGCAAACGCCACGCCCAGCTTTCGGTGATGCCAAGGCGACGCTGTGGCGGTGCGATCAGGGCCACGCCCACCAGGCGGTCTTCAACGAACAGCCCGAGGGCTGGCATGTCTTGCAAAAAATGCTGTTTGACCAGCTCGCGAATGGTTGCGCGCACTCGCTGTTCATAGCCCGAGCGCCCGGATTCGAACAGATAAGCGAAGCTCGGCTCATGCCGATAAGCCTGATACAGCAGCGAGCGCGACTCGCGAGAGTAGCCGCTGTCCAGTTGGCGGATCTGGGCCGGTGCGTGGGCGGTTTCAGCCATGGGATCGAGTTCCTTTCAGTGACCGACCGCCTCGTTCGGGCGGATTCGCGATGGTAGGCAAGCCGTGAAGCGTCAAGGGTTCGAGTGGCAGCCTGCAACGACAGTTCCAGCGAATTGTCCGGTCGTTTCACTCAGCGTAGTAGCCCCGCCGCCAAGGTCGATGGCGTGCAGCGCTGGCCGTCGACAGGCAGGTCGGCTAGCATCGCTGTTTGATTTTTGCCAGGACTGCCGTCTATGAAAATTGTGTCTTTCAACATCAACGGCCTGCGCGCCCGCCCGCATCAACTGGCGGCGCTGATTGAAAAACACCAGCCTGACGTCATCGGCCTGCAGGAAACCAAGGTCTCGGACGACCAGTTTCCCCAGGCTGAGATCGAAGCGTTGGGCTACCACGTGCACTTCCATGGCCAGAAAGGCCACTACGGCGTCGCCCTGCTCTCACGCCAGGCGCCACTGAGCCTGCACAAGGGTTTCGACACCGACGACGAGGACGCTCAGCGGCGCTTCATCTGGGGCACGTTCACCGATCGCAACGGCCTGCCGGTGACGATCATGAACGGTTATTTCCCTCAAGGTGAAAGCCGCGACCACCCGACCAAATTCCCGGCCAAGACCAAGTTCTACGCCGATCTTCAGCAACTTCTGGAAACACGTTTCAGCAATGACCAGCCGCTGGTGGTCATGGGCGACGTGAACATCTCCCCGGAAGACAGCGACATCGGCATCGGCCCGGACAACGCCAAGCGCTGGCTGAAAACCGGCAAGTGCAGCTTCCTGCCGGAAGAGCGCGAATGGATGGCCAAACTGAAGAACTGGGGGCTGGTGGACAGCTTCCGTCATCTGTATCCAGAGGTGATCGATCAATTCAGCTGGTTCGACTACCGCAGCCGAGGTTTCGAAGACCAGCCCAAGCGTGGCCTGCGCATCGATCTGATTCTGGCTTCCCACGGGCTACAGCCACGGATCAAGGCGGCCGGTGTGGATTACGATCTGCGCGGCATGGAAAAACCCTCGGATCATGCGCCGATTTGGCTTGAATTGAGCTGATCCCGTATAGATCAACTCTGTAGCATTCCGGCTTGCCGGCGGCAGCGTTCGCAATCTCGCCACCGCCGGCAAGCCGGACGACCGCAAACGCCGGTTCCGGCAAGTATCTTTCGTCATATCGCTGTAACCCATCTGTCTTATTCTCCGGCCACTTTCGGCCATTAATAAGATGCCGCCCATGCAGCGCACCCGCCTTCTCCGCACCCTTCCTGCAGCGCTTCTAACCTTCATATTCCCGCTGTGGGCCTGTGCCGCCGCCCTGCCCGCGCCTGCCGACGGCACGCCCGCGCTACGCATTCAGGGCTCAAACACTATTGGCGCACAGCTTGGGCCTGCGCTGGTCATGGGCCTGCTGGCTCAGCAAGGCGCGCAAGGTATTGAGCAGCAACGCGGCGCCAAACCCAATGAAATACGCATTGTCGGACGCCTGCCTTCTGGGCAGGTCAGCATCGACGTAGCCGCCCATGGTTCCAGTACCGGTTTTGCAGCCCTGCAGGCCGCTCAGGCAGACCTTGCTGCCTCGTCGCGCCCGATCAAGGACAGCGAAGTCAGCGAGCTCTGTAGCCTGGGCGACATGCGTGGCCATGATGCCGAGCAAGTCATCGCCATCGATGGCGTTGCGGTGATCCTCCACCCGGCCAACCCGTTGCGCGAACTCAGCATCGCGCAACTGGCCAAGGTGTTTTCCGGTGAGATACGTGGCTGGGAAGAACTGGGTGGCAAGGGTGGCGCCATTCATCTGTACGCCCGCGATCAACAATCCGGCACGTTCGACACATTTAATCAGCTGGTGCTCGCCAAATCCGGCAAAAAGCTGGCCCAGGACGCCAAGCGTTTCGAATCCAGCGAAGCGCTGTCCGATGACGTCAGCCAGGACCGCCAAGGCATCGGTTTCATCGGTCTGCCGTACGTGCGCCGGGCCCGGGCGGTGGCAATCGTCGATGGCGAATCGAAACCGATGCTGCCCACCATCAGCCTCATCGCCACCGAAGACTACCCCCTGTCGCGGCGCCTGTACTTCTACCTGCCGCCCGACTCGAAACAGCGCTGGGCCAAAGCCTTGGTGCGCTTCGCCCAGAGCCCGCAGGGGCAGTCCATCGTCGCGCAGAACGGCTTTGTCGCGCAGACCGTGCAGGCGATGAAGGTGCGCGCCACCTCGGAAATGCCTGCGGATTATCAGAACCTGACCCGTGAGGCCGAGCGGCTGTCAGTGAACTTCCGCTTCGCCCAAGGCAGCGCCACGCTGGACACCAAGGCGCGGCTGGACCTCAAGCGGGTGGTCGAGTACCTGAAGGCTCAGGACAAACTCAATCAGAAGGTCACGCTGGTGGGCTTTGGCGATGCGAAGAGCGATCCGGCGCGGGCGCAGTTGCTGTCGAAGCTGCGTGCGATGGCGGTGCGGCGGGAGTTGCTCAAAGACGACGTGATCCTGCGCGATGTGCGCGGTTTCGGCGACGTAATGCCCGTGGCGCGCAACGATGTCGATGAGGGACGGATCAAGAATCGCCGGGTCGAGGTGTGGGTGGAGTGACCCGGCGATAGCGGAGTTGAGCAATCAGCGATGCTCGCTGCGCATTAGCTCTTTAGGGACATATTTGCCCACTTCATATTTGCCGATCGCCGCGCGGTGCACTTCGTCCGGGCCGTCCGCCAGACGCAACGTGCGCTGCATGGCGTACATGTAGGCCAGCGGAAAATCCCCTGATACCCCCGCGCCGCCGTGGATCTGGATCGCCCGGTCGATCACCCGCAGGGCCACGTTCGGGGCGACGACCTTGATCTGCGCGATCTCGCTTTTGGCCACTTTGTTACCGACCGTGTCCATCATGTAGGCCGCTTTGAGGGTCAACAGGCGCGCCATGTCGATTTCCATGCGCGAGTCGGCGATCTTGTCGATGTTGCCGCCCAGACGCGCCAGCGGACGACCGAACGCCGTGCGCTGCACCGAGCGTTTGCACATCAGTTCCAGCGCCCGTTCAGCCATGCCGATCGAACGCATGCAGTGGTGAATGCGGCCTGGGCCAAGACGTCCCTGAGCGATCTCGAAGCCCCGGCCTTCGCCCAGCAGTACGTTCTCGTAGGGCACGCGGACGTTTTCGAACAGCACTTCGGCGTGACCGTGAGGTGCGTCGTCATAGCCAAACACCGGCAGTGGCCGCACGATTTTCACGCCAGGCGTATCGGTGGGCACCAGAATCATCGAATGCTGCTGGTGGCGCGGGCCGTCAGGGTTGCTCAGACCCATGAAGATCATGATTTTGCAGCGCGGATCGCAGGCGCCGGAGGTCCACCATTTACGGCCGTTGATGACCCACTCGTCGCCGTCGCGCACGGCGCGGGCGGCCATGTTGGTGGCGTCCGATGAGGCGACATCCGGTTCGGTCATGGCAAAGGCCGAGCGGATTTCCCCACGCAACAACGGCTCCAGCCACTGCTGTTTCTGGGCTTGCGTTGCGTAACGCACCAGCACTTCCATGTTGCCGGTGTCGGGCGCTGAGCAGTTGAAGGGCTCAGGCCCCAGCAGCGAACGGCCCATGATTTCGGCCAGTGGTGCGTATTCCAGGTTGCTCAGTCCCGCCCCCAGTTCCGACTCTGGCAGAAACAGGTTCCACAGGCCCTCGGCCTTGGCCCGGGCCTTGAGCTCTTCCATGATTGCGGTCGGCTGCCAGCGATCCCCTTCGGCCACCTGACGCTCGAATACCGGCTCGGCCGGATAGACATAGGCGTCCATGAACGCCGTGACGCGCTCGCGCAGTTCCTGGACCTTGGGGGAGTAAGCGAAATCCATGGGCAGTTACCTTCTGATGAGGTGTTTCAAGACATGACGAGGATGCTAGATGAGGCCTCTCCATTTATCTAACCTATTCTCGGCGTGTATTAACATTCATCACTGATATATGATCGGCCCGTTTCTGCACGAAAGTCCCAACAACAAAAACAGCGTGAGGCGCACAGCAATGAACCTGAGCAAGGTCGATCTCAATCTCTTTATTGTCTTTGACGCCATCTACACCGAAGCCAACCTGACCCGCGCCGGTCAGATCGTCGGCATCACCCAGCCCGCCGTGTCCAACGCCCTGGCGCGCCTGCGGGAAACCTTCAACGACCCGCTGTTCGTGCGCACCGCCCAAGGCATGGTGCCAACGCCCATGGCGCAGAACATCATCGGCCCGGTGCGCAACGCCCTGTCGCTGCTGCGGGTGTCGGTGCAGGAAAGCCGCATTTTCAACCCCCAGCAGGCGAACAAGAACTACCGCATCAGCATGACCGACCTGACCGAGGCGATCATCCTGCCCGCGCTGTTCCAGCGCTTGCGCCGCCTGGCCCCGGCGGTGACCATCGAAAGCTTCTTGTCCAAACGTCGGGAAACCACCAAGGAACTCGCCGCGGGGCGTCTGGATTTTGCCGTGGATGCGCCGCTCAACACCGACCCGCAGGTGCGCCACGTCAAGTTGATGGAAGACAGTTACGTCTGTGCCATGCGCAAGGGCCATCCACTGGCGCAGAAAGGCTCGATCACCCTGGATGACTATTTGTCGGTGGCGCACATCCACATTTCCAGCCGTCGCAGCGGTTTGGGCTACGTGGACCTGGCATTGGGCAAGATGGGCATCCAGCGCAAGGTTGCTCTGCGTTCGCAGCATTACCTGATGGCCTCCCAGGTGCTGCATCAGACCGACATGGTCATGACCGTTCCGGAGCGCTTCGCCCGCCGCAACGACCTGCACTTCGTGCACCTGCCGGTCAATGATGTACCGAGTGTGGAAACTCACTTGTACTGGCATGAAAGCACCGACCAGGATCCGGCCAACCGCTGGATGCGCGAGCAGATCATCGAGCTGTGCCAGCAAGTGGTGGCGCAGGAACGCAAGCTGGAAAAGCAGCTGGAAGAGATAGCCAGGTAACTGTTCCCCGTAGGAGCGCACTGAATGCAGACGCCTTGACGTTAACGTCAAGGTCGCCGTACGTTAGCCCGACGCGTCCACTGTTCGAGCCTTCCCATGAGCCACCCGACCTACAGCATTTCAGACCTCGCCCGCGAGTTGGACATCACCACCCGCACCATTCGTTTTTATGAAGAGCAAGGCATGCTCAGCCCCGAACGGCGCGGGCTGGAGCGTGTCTATTCGGCACGGGACAAGGTCACCCTGAAGCTGATCCTGCGGGGCAAGCGCATCGGTTTTTCCCTGGCCGAATGCCGCGACCTGATCGGCCTCTACGACCCCACCGGCGATAACCAGAAGCAGCTCACCACCATGCTGGAAAAAATTGCCGAACGCCGCGCGCAGCTGGATCAGCAGTTGCTCGACATTCAGCAGATGCAGCTGGAACTGGACACAGCCGAAGAGCGTTGCAAGGCCGCTCTAAGTCATTCCGTTTAAAAACAAAAAGATAAATCACGTACCTGAATACGAATCGAGGTTAACCCTGCCATGTCGCTCCCTCAACGCGTACGCCTGGTCGAAGTCGGCCCCCGCGATGGCCTGCAAAACGAATCCCGCCCCATCGAGGTGGCGGACAAGGTCCGGCTGGTGGACGACCTTACCGACGCTGGTCTTTCCTACATTGAGGTCGGCAGTTTTGTCTCGCCCAAATGGGTGCCGCAGATGGCCGGTTCCGCCGAGGTGTTTGCCGGCATTCAGCGCAAGGCCGAGGTGACCTACGCCGCATTGGCGCCCAACCTGCGCGGTTTCGAAGATGCGCTGGCGGCAGGCGTCAAGGAGGTCGCCGTATTCGCCGCAGCGTCCGAGGCGTTTTCCCAGCGCAACATCAATTGCTCGATCAGCGAAAGCCTCGATCGCTTTCTGCCGATCATGGAGGCCGCGCGTTTGCACGGTATTCAAGTGCGCGGGTACGTGTCCTGCGTGCTGGGCTGCCCCTATGAAGGCGCCGTGGCGCCGAAACAAGTGGCTTCGGTCGCCAACGCGCTGTACGCCATGGGCTGTTACGAAGTGTCACTGGGCGACACCATCGGCACGGGTACGCCCGGCGCGACCCGAGAATTGATAGACGCCGTGGCCGGGCAGATTCCCCGCGGCAAACTGGCCGGGCACTTCCATGACACCTACGGACAGGCGCTAGCCAATATCTATGCAAGCCTGTTGGAAGGCATCCAGGTATTCGACAGCTCGGTCGCAGGCCTGGGCGGCTGCCCTTATGCAAAAGGGGCTACAGGCAATGTCGCGACGGAAGATGTGCTGTACATGCTCAACGGCCTGGACATCGACACCGGGGTCGATCTCGACCAACTGATTGCCGCCGGCCAACGCATCAGCGATGTGCTGGGCCGTGCCAACGGCTCACGTGTGGCAAAGGCACGTTTGTCGGGCTGATGTGCGACAAGTTGTCACACAGTGTTACCCTGCTCGGCATTGAAGCGCGGGAAACGGGTAACACGGAAACACCCGGTCATGATTTCAGCGATGAGCTGATTGGGCCGTTTCTCTGCAGGCCCCGGTTTTCGGGCAATCGTAAAAACTGGCATGGCTTCTGCTATGTCTTACGTACAACAAAAATAAAAAATCGCAGTAACCCAATAAAAACAAGACGTATCGGCTCTGACATAACAAGAACAACACGGACAGAGACGCAGCTAACTGATTTTTTTGGAGTGGATCGCTTTGTGAGGCTCAGGCTTCTCGACCGGGCAGAGAACAATAAAACGACCTTCAGGTCGCTCCCGGACCGGATGAATCGAAAGATCAAGGCAGCATCAGCGCTCAAAAAAATACGTTTGCTCTTGACCCCGGATGGGGGTCGCTCAAAAAGCAAAAAAGGTCTGGCCACCAAAAACAACAACAGGCCGCCTAAAAACAAAAAAGAGCATGCAACTGAAATAACTTGGAGGGGAGCCCTGGCTCCCCTTCGTGCTATCTGGCGTTTATAAAATCTCCTCTTTGCCTGCCATTACCACGCTCTGTTGAACATGTGGTTTACCTGACAAAGCGCAACCGGCCGGTTCTGCTGCCGCTTCGCGCCAGATCGCGAGCAAGGTGGAGCGCCACCCCGGTGGCTCCTACGCCTTCGCCAGAAGCGATCGTATCTATCTAACACTCACTCCTCCACTCGTTGACATCCTCACGCTCTCAGGTTTACGTTAACGTAAAGGTGATACAGATTATTGCCATCCGACAGCCCCTCCAAAAACAACAAGGGAACGCAGTCTCATGAATTACTCCACCCTGAATTTCGGTCTTGGCGAAACCCTCGACATGCTGCGCGATCAGGTGCAGTCCTTTGTCGTCGCCGAACTGGCCCCGCGCGCGGCGCAAATCGACAAGGACAACCTGTTTCCCGCCGACATGTGGCGCAAGTTCGGTGAGATGGGTCTGCTCGGCATCACGGTCGGTGAGGAATACGGCGGCGCGGGCCTGGGTTATCTGGCGCACGTGGTGGCGATGGAAGAAATCAGCCGGGGCTCGGCGTCGGTGGCATTGTCCTATGGCGCGCACTCCAACCTCTGCGTCAACCAGATCAACCGCAACGGCAACCCTGAACAGAAGGCCCGCTACCTGCCCAAGCTGATCAGCGGCGAGCACATCGGCGCGCTGGCCATGAGCGAGCCCAACGCAGGTTCCGACGTGGTGTCGATGAAACTGCGCGCCGACAAACGTGGTGACCGCTTCGTGCTTAACGGCAGCAAGACCTGGATCACCAACGGCCCCGACGCCAACACCTACGTGATCTACGCCAAGACCGATCTGGAAAAAGGTGCCCATGGCATCAGCGCATTCATTGTCGAGCGCGACTGGAAAGGTTTCTCACGCAGCAACAAGTTCGACAAGCTGGGCATGCGCGGCTCCAACACCTGCGAGCTGTTCTTCGATGACGTGGAAGTCCCGGAAGAAAACCTGCTGGGCGCCCTCAACGGCGGCGTGAAGGTGCTGATGAGCGGGCTCGATTACGAGCGGGTCGTGCTCTCCGGCGGCCCGACCGGGATCATGCAGGCCTGCATGGACGTGGTGCTGCCTTACATTCACGACCGCAAACAGTTCGGCCAGAGCATCGGCGAATTCCAGCTGATTCAGGGCAAGGTCGCCGACATGTACACCCAGCTCAACGCCAGCCGCGCCTACCTCTACGCCGTGGCTCAGGCCTGTGAGCGCGGCGAGACCACGCGCAAGGATGCGGCCGGGGTGATCCTCTACAGCGCCGAACGCGCGACGCAGATGGCGCTGGACACGATCCAGATCCTCGGCGGCAACGGCTACATCAATGAATTCCCTGCCGGACGTCTGTTGCGCGACGCCAAGTTGTACGAAATCGGCGCGGGGACCAGTGAGATCCGTCGCATGCTGATCGGTCGCGAACTGTTCAACGAAACCCGCTGAGCGCATCGGAGGCTGCATGACTACCCTGCACACCCGCATCAATCCGCGCTCGCCCGAGTTCTGCGCCAACAGCGAAAGCCTGCGCGCCCAAGTCGATGCCTTGCACACCCTGCTCGCTCAGGTGCATCAAGGCGGCGGCCCCAAGGCCCAGGAACGCCACACTTCGCGGGGCAAACTGTTGCCCCGCGAGCGCATCAACCGCCTGCTCGACATCGGCTCGCCGTTTCTTGAAATCAGCCAGCTCGCCGCCCACGGCGTGTATGGCGAAGACGTCCCCGCAGCCGGGGTAATCGCCGGGATCGGCCGGGTCGAGGGCGTCGAATGCATGATCATCGCCAACGACGCGACGGTCAAAGGCGGCACCTACTACCCGCTTACGGTGAAAAAACACCTGCGCGCCCAGACCATCGCTCAGCAGAATCGCCTGCCGTGCATTTATCTGGTGGACTCCGGCGGCGCCAACCTGCCGCGCCAGGACGAGGTGTTCCCTGATCGCGAGCACTTCGGGCGCATCTTCTTCAACCAGGCCAACATGAGCGCCCAGGGCATCCCGCAGATCGCCGTGGTCATGGGCTCCTGCACCGCAGGCGGCGCCTACGTGCCCGCCATGGCCGATGAAGCGATCATGGTGCGTCAGCAGGCGACGATCTTTCTCGCCGGCCCGCCGTTGGTGAAAGCTGCTACCGGTGAGGTGGTCAGTGCCGAAGACCTGGGCGGCGCCGACGTGCACTGCAAGATTTCCGGCGTGGCCGACCATTACGCCGACAGCGACGAACACGCGCTGGAACTGGCGCGGCGCAGCGTCGCCAACCTCAACTGGCGCAAGCAGGGCCAGTTGCAGCTGCGCACCCCGGTCGCGCCGTTGTACCCCAGCGATGAGCTGTATGGCGTGATTTCCGCCGACCCGAAACAGCCATTCGATGTGCGCGAAGTGATCGCGCGCCTGGTGGACGGCTCGGTCTTCGATGAATTCAAAGCGCTGTTCGGCACCACTCTGGTCTGTGGTTTCGCGCACCTGAACGGCTACCCGATCGCGATCCTCGCCAACAATGGCATCCTTTTCGCCGAGGCTGCGCAGAAAGGCGCGCACTTCATCGAACTGGCCTGCCAGCGCGGCATTCCGCTGCTGTTCCTGCAGAACATCACCGGTTTCATGGTCGGCCAGAAATACGAAGCCGGCGGCATCGCCAAGCACGGCGCCAAACTGGTCACCGCCGTGGCCTGCGCCAACGTGCCGAAATTCACCGTGATCATCGGCGGCAGCTTCGGCGCCGGTAATTACGGCATGTGCGGCCGCGCCTACGACCCGCGCTTCCTGTGGATGTGGCCCAACGCGCGCATCGGCGTCATGGGCGGCGAACAGGCTGCAGGCGTGCTGGTGCAGGTCAAGCGCGAGCAGACCGAACGCAGCGGCCAGTCCTTCAGCGCCGAGCAGGAAGCCGAGATCAAACAACCGATCCTCGACCAGTACGAACATCAGGGTCACCCCTACTATTCCAGCGCCCGCTTGTGGGACGACGGCGTGATTGACCCGGCGCAGACCCGCGACATCCTCGCCCTGGCCATCAGCGCCGCCCTCAACGCCCCCATCGAACCGACCCGCTTCGGCGTGTTCCGCATGTGACCTGAGGATCTGACCATGACCGATTTCAACACCTTGGAACTCGAACACGACGCGCGCGGCTTCGTCACCCTGTGGCTCAACCGCCCGGAAAAGAATAACGCCTTCAACGCCCAGATGATTCGCGAGCTGATCATCGCCCTTGACCGTATTCAGGGCGACGCCAGCCTGCGCTTCATGCTGCTGCGCGCACGCGGCAGGCACTTCAGCGCAGGCGCGGACCTGGCCTGGATGCAGGAATCGGCCAACCTGGACTACAACACCAACCTGGGCGACGCCCGGGAGCTGGGCGAACTGATGTACAACCTCGCCAAACTCAAGCTGCCGTCGCTTGCCGTGGTGCAGGGCGCAGCCTATGGGGGCGCGCTTGGCCTGATCAGTTGCTGCGACATGGCCATCGGCGCTGACGATGCGCAGTTCTGCCTATCTGAAGTGAAGATCGGCCTGGCGCCGGCGGTGATCAGCCCCTTCGTCACCCAAGCCATCGGCGAGCGCCACGCCCGCCGCTACGCCCTGACCGCCGAGCGTTTCGACGGCCAGCGGGCGCGGGAGATCGGCTTGCTGGCTGAGTCCTACCCGGCCGCCGAACTGGAACAGCAGGTCGAGCAGTGGGTTTCCAATCTGCTGCTCAACAGCCCGCAGGCGATGCGCGTCAGCAAGGAGCTTCTGCGTGAAGTCGGTCACGGCGAGCTGAGCCCTGCCCTGCGCCGGTACTGCGAAAACGCCATCTCGCGCATCCGCGTCAGCCCCGAAGGCCAGGAAGGCTTGCGCGCCTTTTTGCACAAACGCGAACCGGCCTGGCGCGCAGCCCTCAGTAACAAAGGAGAATCATGCTGATGAGCGGCCCGAACAATACTGTCCTGACGTCTGTGCTGGTGGCCAACCGCGGCGAAATCGCTTGCCGCGTGATGCGCACGGCCAAGGCCATGGGCCTGACCACCGTGGCCGTTCACAGCGCCACCGATCGCAACGCGCGCCACGTGCGGGAGGCCGACCTCGCCGTCGACCTGGGCGGCAGCAAGGCTGCCGACAGTTACCTGCAAATCGACAAATTAATCGCCGCCGCCAAAGCCTGCGGCGCCTCGGCGATTCATCCGGGCTACGGCTTTCTCTCGGAAAACCCAGGGTTTGCCCGCGCCGTCGAGCAGGCCGGCCTGATTTTCCTCGGCCCGCCCGCCTCGGCCATCGACGCCATGGGCAGCAAATCGGCGGCCAAATCCCTGATGGAAACCGCCGGCGTGCCCTTGGTGCCGGGTTACCACGGTGAAGCCCAGGACGCCGCCACCTTCCGCGAAGCTGCAGCGCGCATCGGCTACCCGGTGCTGCTCAAGGCCACGGCCGGTGGCGGCGGCAAGGGCATGAAAGTGGTCGAACGCGACGAGGGTCTGGCTGACGCCCTGGCCTCGGCGCAGCGTGAAGCGCAGTCGTCATTCGGCGACTCGCGCATGCTGGTGGAAAAGTACGTGCTCAAACCGCGCCACGTGGAAATTCAGGTGTTCGCCGACCAGCACGGCAACTGCCTGTATCTGAACGAACGCGACTGTTCGATTCAGCGCCGCCACCAGAAAGTCGTCGAAGAGGCCCCTGCCCCCGGCCTGAGCCCCGAACTGCGCCGGGCCATGGGCGAAGCGGCGGTGCGTGCAGCCCAGGCCATCGGCTACGTCGGTGCGGGCACGGTGGAGTTTCTGCTGGATGCTCGCGGCGAGTTCTTCTTCATGGAAATGAACACGCGCTTGCAGGTCGAGCACCCGGTTACCGAGGCCATTACCGGCCTTGATCTGGTGGCCTGGCAGATTCGCGTGGCCCAGGGCGAACCGTTGCCGATTACCCAGGATCAGGTGCCGCTCAAGGGCCACGCCATCGAGGTGCGGCTGTACGCGGAAGACCCGGCCAATGACTTCCTGCCCGCCACCGGCACCTTGCAGGTGTATCGCGAATCGGCGCCGGGACCGGGCCGTCGGGTCGACAGTGGCGTAGCTGAGGGCGATGAGATTTCGCCGTACTACGACCCGATGCTCGGCAAACTCGTCGCCTGGGGCGAGGACCGCGAACAGGCGCGCCTGCGTTTGCTGGCCATGCTTGATGAATTCGCCATCGCTGGTTTGCGCACCAACCTGGCTTTTTTGCGCCGGATCATCGCGCACCCTGCGTTTGCTGAGGCTGAACTGGATACTGGCTTCATTGCGCGCTATCAGGCGGATCTGCTGCCGCCGGTGGAGGGTTTGTCCGATGCGTTCTGGAACGTGGCGGCTGAGGCTTATCGCCAAAGCGCGTCGAATCCGGTGCGTGACGATGATCCTCATTCACCGTGGTCCGGGGTGACAGGGTTGCGTCTCGGCCTGCCTGCCGAGGTGGAATTGCACCTGAGCTGCGCAGGCGAAACCCGCAAAGTGCCGCTGCGTGGCGCTTCAAGCGCTGTTCGCTTGCAGGGGGAGCATCTGACCCTGGAGCACGACGGCGTGCGTCTTCAGGCGCTGGCCATTCGGCGCGATGGCACGCTGTATCTGCGTTGGCAGGGCGAGTTGCACGCTGTTACGCGCATCGATCCGATTGCCGCTGTCGAAGCCAGCCATACCCAACAAGGCGGCCTCAGCGCGCCCATGAACGGCAGCATCGTGCGGGTGTTGGTGGAGGTTGGGCAGTCAGTGGAGGCTGGCACGCCGCTGGTGGTGCTGGAAGCCATGAAAATGGAACACAGCATTCGCGCGAGTCAGGCCGGGACGGTTGCCGCGCTGTATTGCGCTGAAGGCGAGATGGTCAGCGAAGGAACCGTGCTGGTCGAACTGACCGAAATCTAGCCCGCTGCAGCGAACTGTGGGAGTGAGCTTGCTCACTCCCACAGAGCCCGTAACCGGTATAGATCTGTAAATGCCGCGAGAATCACTGATCCTCGCGGCTTTTTTACACCTTAAGCCGCCACCTCATACAACTTCGGCAGCTCAACCTCGCCACTCACCAGACTCTGACGCATCCGCGCAGCCTGCAGCGCCGCAGCTTTCATCGCGCTTTCCTTCACGTGGCCATAGCCGCGAATACGCTCAGGCAAGCGCGCCAGGCTAAGGGCGGTGTGACGATTGTTGGCCGTCAAATGACTGAGGATCAGCTCGATATCAGCCACATAACTGTCGATCAACTCGCGCTCCTGACGCCGCTCCAGGCTACGCCCGAACGGGTCGAACGCAGTGCCGCGCAGGAATTTGAATTTCGCCAGCACATCGAACGCCTTCAGCATCCACGGCCCGAAACTGCGTTTGCGCGGCGCGCCGCTGTTGGGGTCGCGCTTGGCCAGCCACGATGGCGCCAGATGAAACTCCAGGCGGTAATCCCCTTCGAACTGCGCCTGCAACTGACGGGTGAACTCGCCGTTGCTGTAAAGCCGTGCGACTTCGTACTCATCCTTGTAGGCCAGCAGCTTGAAGTAGTTGAACGCCACCGCTTCCGTCAGGGCCAGTTGCTCACCCGGGAACAGACGGCTTTCGGCCTCGCGCACCTTGTAGACCAGTGCCAGGTAACGCTCGCCGTAGGCACGGTTCTGATAGTCGCCCAGGGTTTTGCTGTTGTTGGCCAGGCGCTGCTCCAGGCTCAAGGCCTCTGGCTCGAACACCGCAACCGCTTCAGGGTTGGCCGCCGCCTGAACCGCTGGCAGATCAAACGCGGCACGACGGCCCCACAGGAACGCCTGCTGGTTGAGATTGACCGCCACGCCGTTCAGCTCGATGGCCTTTTCAATGGCTGCCGAGGTCAGCGGAATCAGGCCCTTCTGGAAGGCAAAGCCGAGCATGAACAGGTTGCTGGCGATGCTGTCGCCCATCAGTTTGGTGGCCAGATCGGTGGCAGGCACGAAGTGGGTCTTGTCCTCGCCCACCGCTTCGCGAATGGTCTGCATCATCGCGTCGGCCGGGAATTCAGCGTCCGGATTGCGAGTAAATTCCGCAGTCGGCGTCTGCTGGCTGTTAACCACGGCGTGGGACTTGGCGCTGTTGAGCTTGGCAATCGCATCGGGGCCGGAAGCCACCAATAGGTCGCAGCCCAGCAACAGATGCGCCTCACCCGCCGCAATGCGCACCGCGAACAGGTCGTCCTGACGCGCAGCGATGCGAATGTGGCTCACCACCGGGCCGAACTTCTGCGCCAGCCCTGCCTGGTCGAGCACGCTGCAGCCCTTGCCTTCCAGATTCGCGGCGTACCCCAGCATTGCACCGACAGTGGTGACACCGGTGCCGCCCACCCCTGGCAACAGGATGTTGAAAGGTTGATCCAGGCTCGGCAGTGTCGGCTCAGGCAGCTCGGCAAATGCCTGTGCCTGTTTCGGCAATTGAGGTTTGCGCAGCTTGCCACCGTGCACGGTCACAAAGCTTGGGCAAAAGCCCTCGACGCAACTGAAGTCCTTGTTGCAGGCGCTCTGGTCGATCTCACGCTTGCGCCCTTGTGCGGTTTCCTTGGGCAGGATCGACAGGCAGCCGGATTTTGCGCCGCAATCACCGCAGCCCTCACACACTGCCGGGTTGATGATCGCGCGCTTGTCCAGATCGAGCATGGTGCCGCGTTTGCGGCGGCGGCGTTTCTCGGTGGCGCAGGTCTGGTCGTAGATGATCACCGAGGCGCCTTTGAACTCGCGTAATTCGCGCTGCACGCTGTCCAGATCGCGGCGATGGTGGAAGGTGGTGATGGGCGCAAACGCCTCGCGGCTCGGGTATTTGTCCGGGTCGTCCGACACCAGCGCGATGCGCTGCACGCCTTCGTTGAACACCTGCCGGCTGAGCTGATCAACCCGCAAGATGCCGTCGATGGGCTGCCCGCCGGTCATGGCGACGGCGTCGTTGTAGAGAATCTTGTAGGTGATGTTGACCTTGGAGGCCACCGCCGCCCGCAGCGCCAGATGGCCCGAGTGGAAATAGGTGCCGTCGCCCAGGTTCTGGAACACGTGTGGCGTTTCGGTGAAGGGCGCCTGGCCGATCCAGGTCACGCCCTCGCCGCCCATCTGGGTGAACGTGTCGGTTTCCCGGTCCATCCAGATGGTCATGTAGTGACAGCCAATCCCCGCCAGCGCGCGACTGCCTTCCGGCACCTTGGTCGAGCTGTTGTGTGGGCAACCGGAGCAGAAATGCGGGGTGCGCTGAGTCTTGAACAGCGGCGCGGCCAGGGCCTTTTCCTTGTCTTGCAGGAACTGCAGGCGCGCTTCGATTTTCGGGCTGCAATAGATTGGAGCCAGGCGTCTGGCGATCACCCGAGCGATCATCGCCGGGGTCAATTCGGCCAGGTTGGGCAGCAATGAGCGCCCTTCTTCGTCGAACTCGCCGACAACACGAGGTCGCTTGTCCACTGGCCAGTTGTACAGCTGGCCGGTCAACTGGTCTTCGATGACGCTGCGTTTTTCCTCGACCACCAGAATCTCGTCCAGGCCTTCAGCGAAGTCGTGAACCGACACCGGTTCCAGCGGCCAGCTCATGCCGACCTTGAGCACGCGAATACCCACTGAGGCGCACAACTCCTCGTCAATGCCCAGTTCTTCCAGTGCTTGGCGCACGTCCAGATACGATTTGCCGGTGGTGATGATGCCCAGCCGCGGCTGCGGGGAATCGATGACGACCTTGTTCAGGTTATTGGCGCGGGCGAAGGCGCGGGCGGCGTAGATCTTGTAGGTGTTGAGGCGTGCTTCCTGGGACAGCGGCGGATCGGGCCAGCGAATGTGCAAGCCATCCTCGGGCAATTGGAAGTCTTCGGGGATTTTCGTTTCGATGCGCAGCGGATCGACTTCGACTACAGCGGAAGAGTCGACATTTTCGGCAATGGTTTTCATCGCCACCCAACATCCGCTGTACCGGGAAAGCTCCCAACCGATGATGCCGTAATCGAGGATTTCCTGAACGTTGCTCGGGTTGAGCACTGGGATCATCGAAGCGATGAACGCGTGCTCGCTCTGGTGGGCGATGGTCGACGATTTGCAGCCGTGGTCGTCGCCCGCGAGGATCAGCACCCCGCCGTTTTTCGCCGAGCCTGCCGAGTTGCCGTGCTTGAACACGTCGCCGCAGCGATCAACGCCTGGGCCCTTGCCGTACCACAGCGCAAAGACGCCGTCGTATTTGCCTTCGGGAAACAGATTGACCTGCTGACTGCCCCAAACGGCCGTGGCCGCCAACTCTTCGTTGACCCCAGGCTGGAAATGGATGGCGTTCTCTTGAAGGTAATCCTTGGCGTCCCACAGGCTCTTGTCGAGATTGCCCAGGGGCGAGCCGCGGTAGCCGGAAATGAAACCTGCCGTGTTCAGACCACGGGCCTCGTCGCGCTGTTTTTGCAGCATCGGCAAGCGGGTCAACGCCTGGGTTCCGGTCAGGTACAGATTGCCGGTGGCGAGTCGGTACTTATCGTCCAGACGAATATCAGCCAAAGACATTCAGGCACTCCTTTGTTTTTATTAGTGCGTTTTGAATGTGGCGAGCAGTGGCGTCGCAGGCCTTGTGGGCCGTGGTCCTGCCGCTCGATCGCCGGGACGGTTGAACCCGGCACTCACGGACTCAATACTGCCTGTGCCGCGCAGGCTTTTTCTTTCTAATTTGGCCGAAATCTGCTCATATCCTGCATGCCTGTTTCCATTCAAGAACAAAAAAGGGTCAATTCATGCAGGTCAAGCTGAGCCCCCTCGATCGTAAAATCCTCCGCCTGTTGCAGCACGATGCCGACCTCTCCGCCGCCGAAATCGCCGAGCGGGTGGAGCTGTCGCAGTCGCCGTGCTGGCGGCGGATCAATCGGTTGCAGGAAGAAGGCGTGATTGAGCGCAAGGTCGCCCTGCTCAACCCCGCCAAGCTGGGGCTGACCATGACGGTATTCGTCGATGTGAAGCTCTCGGGCCACGGGCGGCGCTATCTGACCGAATTCGAAGACGCCATCACCGGCTACCCCGAGGTGCTGGAGTGCTACACGATGGCGGGGGACATGGACTTCATGCTCAAGGTCGTGGTTCAGGACATCGCCAGTTACGAACGCTTCTTGCGCGACCACCTGCTGCAAAGCCCGCACGTGCAAGAGGCGCATTCGAACATTGCGATGAGCGTGGTCAAACGCACTACAGAGTTGCCGCTGGATTGAGAATCGAAGGGATGTGTCACAGGGTACAAAAAATCTTTTCGCGAATACGCAAAAAAATCATTGACGTGCAAATGATAATGATTATTATTGAGCGCAACCGATCGAGAGATTGGTTGGGTAACCCAGAAGCCTTAGGTCGGCTTCCGGATTATCTCCTCATCAGGCTAATCACGGTTTTTGACCCGGCTTTTTGCCGGGTCTTTTTTTTTCGTGCCCTTGAAGGGTCTGATTCGTTTTGACTGCTTGGGTCGGGGTGTTGCGTTCTTCAGGCTAATGAAGAGGGTCGACTTTGCGATGGCGCGCATCATAGCAAAAGAACAATGAGCGCTGAACTGCCAACGCGGTCAAAAACGATATATTGGGTAAAAAATCCAGAAATAAAGACCTTTTTACTTGAGAACGAATCTCATACGCACTAACATCGGTCCGCGTCACGGATGATGCCCCCACTCCTCTCCCACAGGATGGCCCACGGATGACCTGCGAGTGATATGCCATGACCCATCAGCTCTCTTCTCCGTCTTCGTTGCCTACACACCAGCCTGCCCTGCCCGTCAGCCTGGAAACCGACGCTTATCGCCGTCGCCTCCAGAAGCTGCCGCGCCGCACCCAGCAGGTGTTTCTGCTCAGCCGCCTCGATCAACTCTCCTACGCCGACATCGCTCATTTGCTTGAGACTGATGTGCAGTCCGTTGAGCGTTGCATGGTGCGTGTGCTGGAGCAGTGCAGCGACGACGAAGCCGTCAATCTGCAGGCCCTGCGCTGGTACGTGCACCTGCAAAGCCCCCTCGCCACCGCCAGTCAGCGCATCGAATTCCGTCACTGGCTGGACGCCAACGCCCTTAATCTGCAGGCCTTCCAGAGCACCGAACGCTTGTGGCGTCGGCTTCAGGCCCCTGCGGCCGTCATGGGCGCCAGCGGCTGGCATCGGCGCAAACGTCGGGTGTACATCGGCTGGCTCATGCTGACGGCGTTCCTGTGCAGCCTTTTGGTCACGGCCGAAGCCTTTACCTGAGTCCCATCGTCAACCGTTTCTGTCGCCGTCCGGGTTTGTGATGCGTGTAAAGTAGCGGTCATAACAGCCATTCAATGGCGTTGCGTCGGCATTAACGTACTCAGGACCTTTCCGTGATTCAGACCGCCCTTTCCATCACCTGCGACTTCGACAGTGGCAACATCGTCGTGCTCGATGCGAGCAACCCGCAGAACGTGCAACTGGCCATTCGCCCGGACACCCGCAGCCCGCATTTCCAGTGGTTTCACTTCAAGGTCGACGGCATGCAGGTCGGTCAGCCCCACGCCTTCAGCCTGACCAACGCCAGCGAATCGAGCTACAACCGCGCCTGGACCGGCTACAACGCCGCAGCATCGTACGACCAGAAAACCTGGTTCCGCGTGCCCAGCAGCTTCGATGGCAAAGCGCTGAATTTCGAAATCTCCCCCGAGCAACCGCAGATCTGGTTCGCCTACTTCGAACCCTACAGCCGCGAGCGCCACGACTGGCTGATCGATCAGGCACTGAACAAGGCCGGCACCGAGTTGCTGGCTACTGGCAAAAGCGTTGAAGGCCGCGAGATTCCGCTGTTGCGCAAAGGCGACGGCGCAGCGGGCAAACGCAAGCTATGGATCATCGCCCAGCAGCACCCCGGCGAGCACATGGCCGAGTGGTTCATGGAGGGCGTGATCGAGCGCCTGCAACAGAACGACGCCGAACTGCAGGCCCTGCTCGCTTCGGCGGATCTGTATCTGGTGCCGCACATGAACCCCGATGGTTCCTTCCACGGCCACCTGCGCACCAACGCTCAAGGCAAGGACCTGAACCGCGCCTGGCAGGACTCGACGCCGGAACTGAGCCCGGAAGTGTTCTTCGTCAAGGAGCAGATGGAAAAGTACGGCGTGGACATGTTCCTCGACGTACACGGTGACGAGGAAATCCCCTACGTGTTCACCGCCGCCTGCGAAGGCAATCCAGGCTACACCGAGCAGCAGAAGGCCCTGGAAGCTGACTTCCGCACACGCCTGAGCGGGCTGACCCAAGATTTCCAGACCCGCTACGGCTACCCCAAGGCCGCACCGGGCAAGGCCAACATGAACCTGGCCTGCAACAGCGTCGGCGAGCGCTACAAGTGCCTGGCGCTGACCCTGGAGATGCCGTTCAAGGACAACGACGACGCGCCGGATGTCGTGACAGGCTGGTCGGGCAAGCGCTCGATGCAACTGGCCCGGGATGTGCTGATCGTGCTGGGGCAGATGGTTTCGGTTCTGCGCTGAAAGGCTGGCTGACGCAAATCCCTGTAGTAGCACGGCCGACAAACGGAACGCTGCCCGGCCGTGCTGCTACAAAAAACTTGACCTAACCCCGCGTCTTACCCCTCAACATGCTATCGAGCACCTCATCTCGCCTCACCCATCCATGAAACAGCGCCGCCGCCAGGTGCGCGAGGATGGTCAGGAAAAACAGATACGCCAGATACCGATGAGCCTTGCGCAAGAACGCGAAGGTCTCCGCGTGGGCGGCGACAATCGAAGGCAGGCGCACTGAACTGCTCAGCATCACCGGATCGCCCGCCGCCGAAATCATCGCCCAGCCAATCAGTGGCATCGCCAGCATCAGCGCATACAGCAGAGAGTGCGAAAGCTTGGCCGCAAGCACCTGCACCGCAGGAAGATCGGCTGGCAGCGCTGGCGTGCGCGTGGTCAAGCGCACGATCAGACGCACGATGACCAGCGCCAGAATGGCGATCCCCAAGGGTTTGTGCAGGTTCAGCAGCCATTCGTGGCGTTCGGACACCGAAGCCACCATGCCCGCTCCGATGAACAGCATGGCGATGACCATCAGCGCCATCAGCCAGTGCAGCGCGCGGGCCAGCGGCGAGAAATGCGTAGTCGGCGTACTCATGGCTGTTTCTCCTGTGCAGGCGTGGCTTTAAACTGATCGACTTCGCTGGTGCGCCGCAGGTAGGACGAGGCGTAAGCCGCAGAGCGGGCTGCCAACAGGGGATCGTCAGAGCCTTCGATGCCGCTTGGCAACACCAGCGGGTCGTAGTTGATGTCGCGGCAGTTGCCGTCCAGTTGCGCGCTGTCGCTTTCCACCACCAGGGTCCCTGCGTTCACAGTCTTGTGCTCACCGGCCCAGACCTTGGATGCGTCGTTGGTCGGGTCCTGCGCGTTGGCCAGGGTCAGCACCAGGCTCCAGCGCTGCGGGCCGCTGGCAAGTTTGTCGCTGAGATCCTGCTGCAGGTAATCCTTGGCATCCGGCGCCGGGGCGTCGCCCTTGGCTTCAGGCACCAGACTCCAGCGGACCGCCTGACGCCTGCCCTGGCTATCGACCAGCACGAAGGCGTTGATGCTGTTGTAGGTTTCGGTCACGAAGCTGGCAGACGGCTTGGCCGTCTTGACCCAGGCCAGGAACGGCTGGGCTTCGGGGTGCGCGGCGAAGAACGCTGGCGGCTTGGCCGGATCGGGCTTACCGGTCTTGGGATCAGGCGCCGTGGCTTTTTGCAGGTCGACAAACGCCTCAGGCGTGCCCACCGGGAACACCGGCATGCTGTTCATGCCGCTGCGCCATTGCTGGCCGTTGGCCTGGTTGAACTGCACGGCAAAACTGCGGATCGGCGCCGCGCTGTCCGGGGAATACGGGTTGCCGGTGGGCAAGGCCAGACGGCCAATCACCGGGGTCTTGCCGCTGGCGAACACCTGAGCCTTGGACAGATTGGCCGCGGCGCCATTGCTCTCGAAGTAACCGGCCACGCAGATGCCTTTGGGGTGATTGCGGCGGTAACCGGGGTGGATGCCGTTGTTGTGTTCGAACACATCGACCACGCGCGCCGGCGTCAAACGTTGTGGGTCGAGGCTGCCATTGACGTAGGCAAACGCCCCGGCAGCCACCAGCACCACCAGGCCGATGCCGGCCAGGCGCACGAGTTTCTGCGGGGTACTCAGGGGTGGTTTGCGGGGATACGGCGGCTCACGGTCAATCATCGGTCATTCTCCGGGCCTGGGGCCTCTATCAATAGATGTAGCGGTGTGACGCAGCGCGGGATGCTTTATTCCAACGGCCGATATTTATTTTTCCTGCAGCGGAATAACCTGCACTGGCAAGCGTCTGGCAGGTCTACGATTCGAGCGATCCTGCCGATCGACCTGGAAACCACCCCATGAACGATCTCGACGATCAACTCCGGGAAGTGCTGCCGCGAATGCGCCGCTTCGCGGTGTCGCTGACCCGCGATCACAGCAGCGCTGACGATCTGGTGCAGTCGAGCCTGGAAAAAGCCTTGTCAGTCTGGGACAGCAAAAGGCCGGACGGCGACCTGCGCGCCTGGCTGTTCTCCATTCTTTATAGGCAATTTCTCGATGCCCATCGACGTTCGCGCCGATACAGCCGCATGCTTGAGCTGTTCACCGGCGGCAAGGAGGAGCATTACGAGCCCTCCGTGGAGCGCACGGTGGTAGCCCAGACCACCTTGCAGGCGTTCGAGCGCCTCAACACCGAACAGCGCGCCCTACTGCTGTGGGTCACGGTCGAAGGCCTGACCTACAACCAGGTCGCAGAGATTCTCGACGTCCCGGTGGGCACCGTCATGTCCCGCCTGTCTCGCGCGCGTCAGGCCCTGCGCCTGCTCAGCGAAGGCGAAATCACCACCCCAGCCTTGCGGATACTGAAATGATCACCTTGCCCCCCAGCGAACGCGACTTGCACGCCTACGTCGACGGCCTGCTCAACGATGCCGATCAACTGACCATGGAAACCTGGCTCGCGGCCAACCCGGACATGGCCAAACAGGTGCTGGCCTGGCAGCTGGACGCGCAAAACCTGCGCGCAGGCCTCAGCGGCGAGCTGCATCGCCCCATGAACCCGGAACTGGACCCGGCCTACATCCGCCAGCGCTTGCGCCGCAACCGCACGCGCCACCTGGCAATGGCCGCGGTGTTGCTGATCGCCGTCAGCGTCGGCGGTTTGAGCGGCTGGCAGGCCCGTGAAATGACCCTGGCCAACAACGTGCTGCCCATGGCTGACGCGGTGCAGGCGTATCGCATGTTTGCCGTCAACGACAACATGGCCAGTGACTGGAACACCGCCAAGCCGAACAACGTGCAGGTGTGGCTGGACAAGAACTTCGCCCAGGCCAATCGCCTGCCCGATCTGGAATCGGCGGGGTTCAAACCGGTGAGCGGACGCCTGACCAGCACCGAACAGGGGGCGGCGGCGATGGTGGTGTACAAGGATGCGCAAGGCCGCACGCTGAGCTTCTACATCCGTCCACCGGGCGCGAACAATCACCTGCTGTCACCGGGGACGCGCCGCGACGGCGAGTTGCAGGCCAATTACTGGTCAGGAGGGGGTTACAACTATGCGGTGGTCGGGCCTGCGGATGACCCGGCAGCCCAGGCGGCGCGTCAGGCGTTGAAGCAGCCGATCTGATTGACAGTACGGCTCGCCGGCGGTGGCGTCTGTCAGATCGCCGCCGGCAAGCCGGATTGCTACAGAGGGATAATCACCAGAATCAGCTATTGAGCTTGCCCGGATCGTTCTGCAGCAACACCTGGCTCTGAATCCCCGCCAGGGTCTCTTTCAGCGTCGAAGTCCCCCGCCCCTGTTTCGCCTCCTTGTCTTGCTGCAGCGCCTGTTGCAGCACGCTGAGGAAGTTGCGGGTCTTGTTCGCCGACAATGGAGTCAGGGTCTGGCTCTCCAGGTGGCCCATCACATATTTGGAAATGCGCGTGGACTGGCTCGCCGACTGAGTGACAGACGCCTGCACCAGCGCGCCCTTGTCATAACCGATGCTGGTCTTGCTGCTGGCCGAGTCGTTGACCTCGTAATACAGGTAGTTCTGCGATTGAGGGTCGCGGCTCAATTCCAGCTTTTGCCCCGCTGTCAGCGGCTTGTGGTAGGACGCGAACAGGTGCGATTGCTGGTCCTGAACCAGACTGCGGTTGAGCTGGTCTCGGCCCTTGGCCTGGGTTTTCTGCGAAAGATCATAGGCGAAGCTGTCCAGCTCGTCGGGGCGCGCCGGGTTGCTGGCTTCGGTCTTCTCTTTGACGGATGCACTGAAGTCGGCCAGGCCTGTGAGCAGGGCGTGATCGGTGTTGGTGAGCTGAATCGAGTTGACCGTCTGTGGCGCGCTCGACTCGCGCACGCCAGGGTAGTGGCTGTGCAGGGTCTTGAACGCATCTTCGAACATGGACAGCAGCGCAGGATCGCCATCGCCACGCTTGCGCGCTGCTTCGATCTGACTGACGTAGCCGTTCAGAGCCTTTTCCTGCTGGTCGCTGTTGCCGATGATCGCTGCGTTCTTGAGATCCACCGACAGGTTCAGGTCCCCGGAGGCACCGCTCAGTTTGACCGTACGCTGGTTTTCGTCAGCTTGCAGCGAGAAGGTCTGGATGCTGCCGTCGTCCAGCTTGAGGCTGGTGTTCAGGTCGACCGAAGAAAACACCTGGCTGTCGAACTGGGTCAACGCGCCGACCTTGAGCTGAGGCGGTTTGGCGCTCAGACCGTCGATCGCCTCCTGAAAACCGTCGGCCATCTTGCCCAGGGCCTGAAGTTCGTCGTCGCTCAGCTCACCGCCACTGACGTCAGCCTTGACGGCCAGCCCGTTATCGCTGGCCGACAAGCTCAACTGCACGGTTTTACCGCTGGCAGTCTTGAGCGTCAGGGTGATGCTGCTGTCGGCCGCATCGCTGTGCAACTTGGCCTGGGCGGCTGACAGCTCGGCAGGCTCAAGCGCGGAACCGGTGGTTGAGCGAATCACCGACTGGGAAATGTTCTGGCCGTTCTGCGCCAGTTGAGCGAGCAGCGTCGCCCCCAGCCCTTGAAAGCGGGCAGTGCCATAGGTGGTGTTGAAGTTGCCCATCATGTTCAGCGAGACCTTGTCCTGCCGCGTGTACTCCCAGGCAGGCGCCACAGCGGCATTGGCGAACAGGCTGCGCACGCTGTAGGTCTGGGCGTCGGCGACGCGGGTGTCTTCACCCAGCGTGACGACCGACGAGGGTGAGGCAGCAGTGCTTGCAGATTCGGCGAACGCGCTGACGACCGGGGTGGTCGCCGCCGTGCTCGCAACCACCAGCGGTTGCGTGGCCGAGATCGAAGAAATCGCTGTCATGGCAGCTCCATGCTTGAATGGATCGTTGTTGTCCTGACCAGCATGTCGGCCATTGCCATGACAACTTGAAGGAAATGTATCGTCCGTGACACATCTCCTGCATTTCTCTACTCAAGCCAGAGCGCTGGCGATCTCCTCGAGAATCGCCGGGTCGTCGATGGTCGCGGGCACCGTGTACGGCTCGCCGTCAGCGATCTTGCGCAAGACGGCACGCAAGGTCTTGCCCGAACGGGTTTTCGGCAGGCGCTTGACGATGACCACCCGATTGAAACAGGCCAGCGCGCCAATGTGTTCACGCACCCGCGCAATCAGCTCTCGCTGAACCTCGTCTGCGCCCTGCTCCACCCCGTCCTTGAGCACCACCAGCGCCAGCGGCACATGGCCCTTGATCTCGTCGTGCACGCCGATCACGGCACTCTCTGCGACGGCGGGATGCTGGCCGACCAGGTCTTCCATTTCCCCCGTGGACAGCCGATGACCCGAAACGTTGATCACGTCATCGGTGCGACCCATGATGTAGACGAAACCCTGCTCATCGATGAAGCCGCCATCGCCGGTGTTGTAATAGCCGGGGTAGGCCTGCAAGTACGCTTGCAGGTAACGCGAATGATCGCCCCATAACGTCTGGCTGCAACCCGGCGGCAACGGCAAGGCGATAACGATCGAGCCCTGCTCGCCCGGTTTGAGCAGGCGCCCCTCTTCGTCGACCACATGAACGGCATAGCCCGGCACGGCGCGATTGCTCGACCCCGGCGCCGGTTCATGTCCCTCCAGCCCCAGGCACGGCGCGGTTACCGGCCAACCGGTTTCGGTCTGCCACCAGTGGTCAAGCACCGGTTTGCCGGTGAGCTGTTCGAGCCATTGATGGGTGCTGGAATCGAGTTTCTCTCCGGCCAGAAACAGTTGCCTGATCGAACTCAGGTCACGCCCCTCAAGCAGCCGCCCTTCGGGGTCTTCCTTGCGAATCGCGCGCATGGCGGTCGGCGCGCAGAACAGCGCATTGACCCGGTACTGCTCGACAATCCGCCAATAGGCACCGGCATCCGGAGTGCGGATCGGTTTGCCTTCGTAAAAAATCGTCGTGCAGCCAGCCATCAGCGGCCCGTACACGATCAACGTATGGCCAACCACCCAGCCCACATCGGAAATCCCCCACCAGACATCCCCCGCGCTCAGGCCGTACACCTGATTCATGGTGTAGCGCATGGCCACGGCATGGCCGCCGTTTTCACGCACGATGCCCTTGGGTTTGCCGGTGGTACCGGAGGTATAGAGGATGTACAGCGGATCGAGGCTCGAGACCGGCACCGGATCAACCGGCTCGACAGCTTCCAGCGCATGCTGCCAGTCCAGATCCCGGCCCGCTTGCAGCCCCGCGACGCATTGCGGGCGCTGCCAGACCAACACGCGTTCAGGCTCAAAGCGCGTCAGGGTCATGGCCTTGTCGACCAGCGGTTTGTAAGGGATGACCCGATCAAACTCCAGGCCGCAGGACGCGGTGAGCAGCAAGCGGGGTTTCAGGTCATCGATGCGCAGGGCCAGTTCATGGGGCGCAAAGCCGCCGAAAACCACCGAGTGCACGGCACCGATCCGCGCGCAGGCCAGCATGGCCATGGCCGCCTGGGGGATCATTGGCATGTAGATGATCACGCCGTCACCCTTCTCCACCCCCATTTGGCGCAGCAGACCCGCCAGTTGCGCGACCTCATCGCGCAACTGATAGAAAGTGAAACTGGCCTGATGATCGGTGACGGGCGAGTCGTAGATCAGCGCCAATTGGTCGCCGCGCCCCAGTTCTACCTGATGGTCCAGCGCCAGATAGCTGCTGTTGAGCTGCCCGTCGGCGAACCAGCGATGGGTGCCGTCGGGCATGGCCTGCAGCGTTAGTTCGGGCGCGTGATACCAGGCCACCTGCCGCGCCTGTTCGGCCCAATACGTCTCAGGCGTGTCGATGGACTGCTGATGATGTCGGGTGTAATGCGCGCTTGTGTGCGCGGCGCTTCTGTCATTCATCCGTGGTTCCCTGTGATTGTTTTTATGAGGGCTGACAACACAGGAAAGAAACTAGCAGAAGCTCAGGCGTCCGCCACGCCCCGTCAGGCGGCTTTGGCCTCTGCGCTGCGGCGCATCAGCAAACCGCCCAGCGCCAGCAGGGCCAGCACAACCACTACGGCGCCATAAGCGTTGGTGGTGACGATCAGGCCTTCGGTCTTGACCGCCAACCCTGCCAGCAACGCCGGGATGCAGAACGCCAGGTAACTCAAGGCCAGGAACGCCGACATCAGCCCCGCCCGTTCGTGAGCATGGGCCAGCGGCAGTAACAGACGCAGCGCCCCGAGAAAGCTGGCGCCAAAACCGATGCCTGCCACCACGGTGCCGGTAAAGAACAGCCAGAGCCAGCCCAGATCCACCGCCACCAGCACCACCGAAACCCCGGCGGCGAGGAAGCTGCAGCCGACCAACAGCGCCAGTCGTGGGGCTTTCAAACGCAGGTTCATGATCGAAATCGCGCCGCTGATGGTCAGCGCGGCCACGGCCAGGCCGCCGTTGAGCACCGAAGTAGAACCGGTGGCCGCTGCCAGCAGTGAAGGCGCCAGCGACAGGAAGAAGCCGCCCAGCGCCCACGCCGCAATGTCCGCCGGCAATATCAGCAGCAAGGTGCTGCGCGCTCGCGTCGGCACCGACAACGCAGGTTTCAGGGTTTCCAGCACACCGGGCTGCGGCGTTACGGTTTCCTGCACCCACCACAGGTACAGCAACTGGCCGACGAACGCCGCCAGCAGCAACGCATACGCCAGCATCATCGGCCACGGCGCGTATTGCACCAGAGCGCTGGTGCCGAGCGCGCCCAAGGCCATGCCGAACATCGGCGCGATGCTGTTGATCAGCGGCCCTTGGGTTTGCGAGGTGTCGAGCATCGCGGCGCCCAGCGCGCTGGTGGCGATTCCCGTGGCAATGCCCTGCAACACGCGAGCGGCAATCAGCCAGCTGACGTCGGTGGCGCCTATGAACAGCAGCAGGGACAGGATCTCCAGTACCAGCGCCGCGAAGATCACCGGACGCCGCCCCAGATAGTCCGACAGTGAGCCGAACACCAGCAGCGTCGCCAGCAGGCTCAAGGCATACACGGCGAAAATCAGCGTCAGCAATGCCGAGGAAAAGCCCCAGGCCTGCTGGTAGACGTGATAAAGCGGGGTCGGTGCGCTGGAGGCAGCGAAAAAGCACAGCATCACGAACGCCAGGTAAACCAGGTGACCTCGGCCCCGACCATCGTGTTGCGGGTTCTGCAAAGAATCAGACACGAGTACACTCTCCCGAAAAAGCACACCACAAAAGCTACGAATTTGCGTTAGAGAGTGTGCGAGCAGAATCTGCTTAAAGCAAATACTTTGTGTTAAGGTCCGCTCCATGGCTATCAAAGAAGGTATACGCACTGGCGGGCGCAGCGCTCGGGTGCAGACATCAATCCACGCCGCAGTGCGCGATCTGTTGCAGGAACAGGAGCGCTCGGCGCTCAGCGTGCCGATGATCGCGGCCCGCGCGGGCGTGACGCCGTCGACCATCTACCGTCGCTGGGGCGATCTCACTTCATTGCTGGCCGATGCCGCCGTCGAGCGCCTGCGCCCTGACGAACCCGTGGATTGCGGCAACCTGCGCGACGACCTGCGCACCTGGGTCGAAGTCTATCTGGAAGAAACCAGCTCGGCGCCGGGCCGCGAAATGATGCGCGACGTGGTCGCCAGCAGCGCCACCCTGTGCTCAGGCAAGTGCCTGAACATCGTTCGCGATCAGCTGCAAATCATCATTGATCGAGCGCAATTACGCGGCGAACGCAGCCCATCCGCCGATGAGCTGATCGACGCCGTGGTCGCGCCGATGGTCTATCGCATCCTCTACGCCGAGTCGGCGCCCACCCTGCAACGCATGCATCAGCTGCTCGACCGCTGCCTGGGTTGAGCGCAAATCCCGCCAACTCGCTATGATGGCGGGCTAAACGGACTCTGGGGCCTCTCCCTTATGCACACCCTCGCAGACCTGCGCGCCGGCACGCTGGCGGGCATCAAGCGGCTGGACCTCAGCTGCGGGCTCACATCATTTCCTGACGAGATCTTCAGCCTCAGCGACTCGCTGGAAGTGCTGAACCTGACCGGCAACCATCTGACCGAATTGCCCGCCGATCTGCACCGGCTCAAGCACCTGAAGATTCTCTTTTGCTCCAACAACCCGTTCACGCGGCTGCCGGAAGCCCTCGGCCAATGCGAGCAGCTGTTTTTCATTGGCTTCAAGGCCTGCCGCATCAGCGAGGTGTCGCCCCGCGCCCTGCCGCCCGGCCTGCGCTCGCTGGTGCTGACCGACAACCGCATCGAGTCGCTGCCGGACGAAATCGGCCAGTGCAAAGACCTGCAAAAACTCATGCTGGCGGGCAATCGCCTGCAGCACCTGCCGCAGTCCCTGCAACACTGCCCACGCCTTGAACTGCTGCGCATCGCTTCCAACCAGATTCGCCAGTTGCCCCAGTGGCTGCTGCAGATGCCCTCCCTCGCCTGGCTGGCCTTCTCCGGCAACCCGCTCAACGACATTCACACCGAAGCACCGATCCGCCAGATTCCCTGGCAGCAACTGACCTTGCACAAGCTGCTGGGCGAAGGGGCTTCCGGGGTGATTCAGCAAGCCCAGTGGCTCAATGAGCACGGCATCGCGCAGGAAGTGGCCGTCAAACTCTACAAAGGCGAGCTGACCAGCGATGGCACGCCGTTGAACGAAATGGCCGCCTGCATCGCGGCCGGCCAGCACCCCAACCTGATCCCGGTCGAGGGCCAGGTGTTCGGCCATCCGCAGCAGGCGCGCGGGCTGGTGATGCAGTTGATCTCCCCGAGCTTCCTCACCCTGGCCCGCCCACCGAGCCTGGAATCCTGCACCCGGGATGTCTACAACGGCACTCGGCTGAGCGTGCAAACCCTGCGGCGCATGGCCTGGGGCATCGCCTCCGCCTGCCGTCATTTGCATGCCCAAGGCATCAACCACGGCGATCTCTACGCCCACAACGTGCTGTGGGAAGAAAGCGGTGAAAGTCTGCTGGGGGATTTTGGTGCCGCGGCGTTCTACCCCGATGCGGATACGGGGCGGCGGCTGGAACGCATCGAGGTTCAGGCGTTCGGGATTCTGCTGAGAGAATTGTTGGCGTGTTGCGACGGGACTGATGAACAAACCGCAACGCTGCGAGAGTTGCAGGCGAGCTGTGTTCAGCCCGACCTGATGCGACGTCCGACCTTTGCGCAACTACAACTCGCGCTGGCCGCGCAGCAACCGAGCCTGTAACCCTGTAGCAGCACGGCTTGCCGGCGGTGGCGTTTGCAAAATCGCTACCGCTGGCAAGCCGTGCGGCTACAAAGGGTTCGGTGAGCCTTTTGAGGCTTAGCCCGCCAGACCTACGTAGAAATCCTGCACGTCGTCATGGCTGTCGATGGCCTCCAGAAACGCCTCGATCTCGGCCATCTGCTCATCGCTCAGGCCAGACACCGGGTTCTTCGGGCGGTAGCCGATCTTCGCCGACTCGACCGTAAAGCCCTGCTCGGGCAGCGCCTTGCACACGGCATCCAGGTCAGTGATCTCGGTGTAGAACAGGGTGACGCCGTCATCGCCGGCTTCCACGTCCTGAGCGCCTGCTTCGATCGCGGCTTCGTCCGGATCAGCATCGCCATTGGCGGCACGGGCTTCGATCATGCCCAGGTGTTCGAAGTCCCAGGCCACGGAGCCCGAAGCGCCCAGTTGGCCCTTGCGGAACAGCACCCGAATTTCGGCAACGGTGCGGTTCACGTTGTCGGTCAGGCACTCGACGATCACCGGCACCTGGTGCGGCGCGAAACCTTCGTAGGTGAGTTTTTCGAAGTGAACGTGCTCGCCCAGCAGGCCCGCGCCCTTCTTGATCGCGCGCTCCAGGGTTTCACGGGGCATCGAAGCCTTTTTCGCCTGCTCGACCACCAGACGCAGACGGGAGTTCATGTCCGGGTCGGCACCGGCGCGCGCGGCAATCATGATTTCCTTGGACAGCTTGCCGAAAATCTTGCCCTTGGCGTTGGCTGCTGCTTCTTTGTGTTTGACCTTCCACTGTGCGCCCATGATTGCTCTCTTGTTTCAATGGCGATTGACCGTCGCGATGCGCCCTGCGTGGCGTGCAGGACAGCGGACGATGAATGCTGAATAGGGTGATCGGTACTTCGATGCGCCACGACGAAATCGGGCGCCCGCCGCATTTTATACGCGCTGGCGTCAGATGAAACCCCTGACGTGCTGCCACCGATCAAACAGAGGCTGATAAGTTTCGAGGAAAACACCGCCGCGCCGGCCGCGATTAGCCGATCCAACCTGTAGGCCATTTCCGAAAATCGGCAATGCGCCCTTTTGTCCTGTGGCTTTTCGTACCCTCTGCACCTCGAAATTTCAGGGTGTACCAGCAGATGCGCGAAGACTCGCACGTGACAATGACCTTGGCCATCAACGGTGGCCCGCACGATTTTCAGGTCATCGGGGTCAACGGCCGCGATCGACTGAACGCACCGTTCTGCTTCGAAATCGATCTGGTGAGCGCCGACCCTGCGCTGGGGTGCCCCTCATTGCTGCAACGCAGTGCCTGGCTGCAACTGGCTCGCCGCGACGACGATGGGCATAGCGTACACGGGCGAATTCACCAGATGCGCCAGTTGCATAAAGGCCAGCCGCTGAGCGTGTATCGCCTGCTGTTGATGCCGGCCTTGCAACAGCTGGCGGGAGCGCCGCGGCGGCAGGTGTTCAACGGCCTGAGCGTGCCTGAAATCATCACCACGCTGCTGCAGCGTCACTCATGGCCTGACAGCGAATGGCGCTTCGAGCGGTTTTTCGGCCTCTATCCACCACGCGAGCAGTGCCTGCAATACGACGAGAGCGACCTGCACTTTCTTTGTCGACTGTGTGAGGAAGAAGGCATCAGCTTTCGCTTCGAACACGCGCCTGATCGCCATGTGCTGGTGTTTTCCGATGACCCGACGGGGTTTCCTGAATGGCCTGCGGCCACAGCGGTGGACCACCTGGCCGAGCGCTTCTCGGCGCGTGACTGCTACAGCACCCACGCAGGCGAGCATTACACACCACCCGGTACAGGCGTCGCGCCCTCAAGGACGGACGCCGACAATCAAAAACTCTGGATGCCTTATGGACTGGACACTTCGCTTGAGCGGACTGGGCAATTGCGCGGGCGTCTGCTGGAGCGTGTGCGCAGCGAGCGCCGGGATATCATCGGCCGCAGCGTTCAGCCCTGGCTGCGCAGTGGCCGGGTGATTCGTGTCGAACAGCACCCTGATCCGCTGTTCAACGATCAGTGGCTGCTGACCGGCGTACAGCACGCGGCCTGGCAACTGGCACCGTTGCGTCGGTGTTCGTCCCGCGAAGTGATGCACATGCTGCAGGCAATGGCGTCTGCAAGCGCTGTCAAAGGCACACCCGACTTGCTGGCACTGAAGCCTGAGGGGGAAAAGTCGCCGCTGGCCCACTACGAGAACCGCTTTCAGGTCATCCCCTGGACGATGCCGTTTCGTCCGGCCCTGAATCATCCCAAAGTGCTTGCCACCGGTATGCAGCAGGCCACGCAACTGGCCGATGATCCTGGGCGGGCCGGACGGGTTCGTATCCGCTATGACTGGCAGACCGAAGACTCACCCCAGGCCAGCCATGCCCGGGTGGTCAGCCAATTGGCTCGGCAACCTCCGGGAACACGGCTCAGCGTGCGCTTTTTCGAGGGGGACCCCGATCAACCGCTGGTTTGCGGCGTACTGGACGAAGACGCCCCAACCACGCAGATGCCCCACACCGCAGGACTGAGCATCGACAGCCAGAAGCCGCTGACGCTCACAAGCCCCAAGGCCACGCTGAACATCACCGAAGACGGCATTCATTACAGCCCCTTGGCCGCCACGGACGCTGCTATCAACGATGCTTGAACACCGGTTCGCGCTTTTCGATGAACGCCGCCATGCCTTCCTTCTGGTCTTCGCTGGCAAACGCTGAGTGAAACACGCGACGCTCGAAGCGAATGCCTTCGGACAGACTGACTTCGAAGGCGCGGTTGACGCTCTCCTTGACCATCATCGTCATCGGCAGCGACTTGGCGGCAATGCCTTCGGCGACCTTGAGCGCTTCTTCAAGCAGTTGTTCCTGCGGCACGATGCGCGCCACCAGCCCCGAGCGCTCGGCCTCGACGGCATCGATCATGCGCCCGGTCAGGCACATTTCCATGGCCTTGGCCTTGCCGACAGCACGGGTCAGGCGTTGGGTGCCGCCCATGCCCGGCAACACGCCGAGCTTGATCTCCGGCTGGCCGAATTTCGCGTTGTCGGCCGCCAGAATGAAATCGCACATCAGCGCCAGTTCGCAGCCGCCGCCCAGGGCAAAACCGGACACCGCCGCGATGATCGGCTTGCGGCGGGCGGCTACGCGGTCGCTGTCGCTGAACAGGTCGTCGAGGTAAATCTGCGGGTAGGTCAGCTCGGCCATTTCCTTGATATCGGCGCCTGCGGCGAAGGCCTTGGCGGAGCCGGTCAGCACGATGCAGCCAATCCCGAGGTCCTGCTCCAGCTCGTCCAGGGCGTGGTTGAGTTCACTGATCAACTGCGCATTCAGGGCGTTGAGTGCCTGCGGACGATTGAGCGTGAGCAGCGCAACACGACCTTTGATTTCTTTTAGGATTGTTTCGTAACTCATTGTTATTTATCCATTTGATGTACTGAGCGACTTTCTCGAAAGAAAATCATCCAGCTTTGATAATTGATCGCAACTCGTTGATTTATATCGGCTAAATCATCTCAACTGCCATCGCTGTCGCTTCACCGCCGCCAATGCAGATCGCCGCCACGCCGCGCTTGAATCCGCGCTGGTTGAGGGCCGACAGCAGCGTCACCAGAATCCGCGCCCCTGACGCACCAATGGGGTGCCCCAGCGCGCAGGCGCCGCCGTTGACATTGACCTTCTCGTGCGGCAATTCCAGCTTGCTCATGGTGACCAACGCGACCACGGCGAAGGCTTCGTTAATCTCGAACAGGTCGACCTCGCCCAGGGACCAGCCGGTCTTGCTCATCAGTTTCTCAATGGCGCCGATAGGAGCGGTCGGGAACAGGCCGGGCTGATTGGCATAGGCCGCGTGCCCGCGAATGACTGCCAGTGGCTTCAACCCCTGCCGTTGCGCTTCTGATTGACGCATCAGGGTCAGGGCAGCGGCGCCATCGGAGATCGAGCTGGAGTTGGCAGCGGTCACCGTGCCCCCCTCACGAAAGGCCGGTTTGAGCTGAGGAATCTTGTCCAGCTTGGCTTTGGGCGGCTGCTCGTCCTGGCTGACGGTCTTCTGTTCCTTGCCCACGGTGACCTGCAACGGCACGATCTCGGCCTCGAAGCGGCCATCCTTCATCGCATCCTGGGCGCGGGTCAGGGAGGCCACGGCAAAGGCGTCCTGTGCCTCACGGCTGAAACCTTCGAACGAGGCGCATTCCTCGGCAAAGGTGCCCATCAGGCGGCCGCGCTCATAGGCGTCCTCAAGGCCGTCGCAGAACATGTGATCGATCACCTGCCCGTGGCCCATGCGGTAGCCGCTGCGGGCCTTGTCCAGCAGGTACGGCGCGTTGGACATGCTTTCCATGCCACCGGCGACCACCACATCGGCACTGCCGGCCAGCAACAGGTCGTGGGCCATGATCGCCGCCTGCATGCCCGATCCGCACATTTTGTTCAACGTCGTGCACAGGGTGCCATTGCTCAGGCCCGCACCAAGGGCCGCCTGACGCGCTGGCGCCTGGCCCAGCCCCGCAGGCAGCACGCAGCCGAACAACACCTGCTCGACCTCGCTGGCCGCCACACCCGCTCGTTCGACAGCCGCACGTATGGCCGCCGAGCCCAGCTGTGGCGCGGTCAGGCTCTTGAGATCACCCTGGAAACCGCCCATGGGCGTGCGTACGGCGCTGACGATGACGACGGGGTCTTGCTGAAGTGGGTTCAAAGCCATGATGGAACCTCCTCGATTAGCGGGCAGCCATGCGCAGGGCGCCGTCGAGACGGATCACCTCACCGTTGAGCATGGTGTTTTCGATGATATGGCGCGCCAGGGCGGCGTATTCGTCGGGTTTTCCCAGGCGCGGCGGGAACGGCACGCCGGCAGACAGGCTTTCACGCACTTGCGGGGTCATCCCGGCCATCATCGGAGTCTCGAAGATGCCGGGGGCGATGGTCATGACGCGAATGCCGAAGCGCGCCAGTTCACGGGCGGCGGGCAAGGTCAGGCTGGCGATGGCGCCTTTGGATGCGGCGTAGGCAGCCTGGCCGATCTGGCCATCGAAGGCGGCGACCGATGCAGTGTTGATGATCACCCCGCGCTCGCCACCTTCATCCGGGGCGCCTTCGGCAATGGCCGCAGCCGCCAGACGCAGCAGGTTGAAGCTGCCGATCAGATTGACGCTGATGACCCGGCTGAAGCTGTCCAGGCCGTGAGGGCCTTCCTTGCCGAGGATTTTTTCGGCACCGACGATGCCTGCGCAGTTGATCAGGCCGTTGACCTGACCGAACTCGGCCAGTGCCCTGTCCACAGCAGCTTTGGCCGCCTGCTCATCGGTGATGTCAGTGACACTGGCGCGGGCATTGGCGCCGAGCTTTTGCACCTGCGCGTCCAGCGCCTGGGCGTTGACGTCCACCAGCAGCACCCTGGCACCCGCCTCGATGAGCATCTGCGCCGTCGCCGCGCCCAAGCCGGAAGCGCCGCCACTGACCAGAAACACCTTGCCTTCGATCTGCATGATTGTGTCTTCCTTACACTTTTATTGTTTGAGTGAGGAAATACTCCGCCCTGCAGCGGCGATGGGCAATAGTCAAAGCGCGCAACCGGGGTGGCGGTTTTAGACAGGGCCGGCGATTGCGCCCAGTACCAGCACGGCTTGCCGAGGTTAGGGCCGTTGAAATCGCCGCCGCCGGGAGGCCGGACGGCTACAGAGCTATCTCCTGGCATTACGTCTTGCGTTGCAAAACAGCCTCCCCCGACTGCGCCGACAGCCGCCGGTTATCCAGCAGCGCCAACAGCGCAATGATCGCCACCCAGACGAACGTCAGCTGGAAATCCGCCGTGTGCGCCTGCCCTTGATTGCTGTGCAAAAACATCGACCCGCGCAGCAACAACGCCGCAATCGCCACCCCCAGCCCCATGCTCAGCTGAAAGAACATGCTGAACATCGTCGACGCATCGCTCATCTGCGCCTTGGGCACGTCGGCAAAACCCAGGGTGTTGAACGCCGTGAACTGCATGGAGCGCGAGAGGCCGCCCACAAAAAGGATCAGCAGGATCAAAGGCCAGCCCATGCGCTCGTTGAGCAGCGCACAGGCCGCAATGGCCACCACGCCGATCAGGCCATTGACCATCAGCACCGGGCGAAAGCCCCAGCGCTGCATGATCGCGCTGGTAAAGGGCTTCATCGCCAGATTTCCTGCGAACACGCCCAGCACCAGCAAACCGGCGTCGAACGCCGACAGACCAAACCCAAGCTGAAACATCAGCGGCAGCAGAAACGGCAAGGTGCTGATGGCGATGCGAAACAGCGACCCGCCCAACAGGCTGACGCTAAAGGTGCGAATACCGATCACCGCGACGTTCATCAGGGGTTGGTTGCGCTTGCGCATGTGCATCCACGCCAGGGCGCCACTGACCAGCCCGACACCCGTCAACGACAGGCCCGGCCATTGACTGGCGCGCCCCTGACCGAGCATTTCCATGCCGTACAGGATCGCCATGCAGGCCACGCCCACCAGCACGAAACCGCCGAAATCGAAGGCGCGCTGATTGACCTCGTTGCGCCGGGGGATCAGCACCCAGGTGGCGACCAGCGCCAGAATACCCAGCGGCAAATTCAGGTAGAAGATCCAAGGCCAGGAGGCGTGGGTGACGATGAACCCGCCCAGCGGCGGGCCCAGCACCGGGGCCACCAGGCCTGGCCAGGTAATCAGCGAAATCGCCCGCACCAGGTCCTTCTTTTCAGTCGCGCGCATCACCGCCAGGCGGCCGACCGGGACCATCATTGCCCCGCTGATGCCCTGGAGCACACGCGCCGCGACGAAGGCTTCAAGGCTGGTGCTCATCCCGCACAGCAACGAAGACAGGGTAAACAGCACGATCGCCCCGCCGAACACCAGACACGACCCCAGACGATCGGCCAACCAGCCGCTGATGGGAATGAACGCGGCAATCGCCAGCATGTAGGCGCTCATGCCGATGTTCAGGTCCACGGCAGCCACGCCGAAAGTCTTGGCCATCTGCGGCAGCGCGGTGGCGATCACCGTGGCGTCGAGGTTTTCCATGAAGAACGTGACCGCGACCAGCAGAGCGATCGACGTCGATTGGCGTTGCGACATCGGCGGCATTCCTTGATCCGAAACGGCTTACGGCGCTCTAGGGTATCTGTTTCAAGGTGTTTCGCGCACGGCGAAATGACCCCAATGCTCAGTGCGCCAAGGAATTGGGCGATTACCGAACAAATTGGCAACTCAAAGGCACTGAGGTACTTTTGCGAAAGTAACTATCTGGTACATTTTGCTCATACAAGGCTTCCGCCACCGGAAGCCCATAACAAGAGCCCATCGTCATGACGTCATTCGCCCAGAAACCCTCCATCCTCGCCGGCCTCATCGGCGCTGGTATTCAGGCCTCCCGCACCCCTTCGCTGCACGAACACGAAGGCGACGCTCAGGGCATGCGCTACCTATACCGGATCATCGACCTGGACGCGCAACAGCTCGACGTCACCGCCCTGCCCCAATTGATCGACGGCGCCCAGCGCTGCGGCTTTACCGGCCTGAATATCACCTTTCCGTGCAAGCAGGCGGTCATACCGCTGCTCGATGAGCTGTCGGACGAAGCGCGCAGCATCGGCGCAGTCAATACCGTGGTGTTCAAGAACGGCAAGCGCATCGGCCATAACACCGATTGCCTGGGGTTTGCCGAAGGATTGCGCCGCGGTTTGGGTGATGTGGCGCGAGGACGGGTGGTGCAAATGGGGGCCGGCGGTGCGGGCGCGGCGGTGGCTCATGCCCTGTTGGCCGAGGGGGTTGAACAACTGACCGTCTTTGAAGTGGATCCGGCTCGCGCCCAAAGCCTGGTGGACAACCTCAATGCCCACTTCGGCGCCGGGCGCGCGCGGGTGGGCCATGATTTGCCTTCCACCATGGCCAGCGCCGACGGCCTGGTGAACACCACGCCGGTGGGCATGGCCAAGCTGCCCGGCACGCCGTTGCCGCCGGAACTGCTGCACGCAAAACTGTGGGTCGCGGAAATCATCTATTTCCCGCTGCAAACCGAACTGCTCGCCCACGCCCGACGCCTGGGCTGCCGCACGCTGGATGGCAGCACCATGGCGGTGTTTCAGGCGGTCAAGGCGTTCGAGTTGTTTACCGGTGAACAGGCGGATGCAGCGCGGATGCAGGCTTTTTTTGCGTCCAAGGACAGCTGACGGCTTGGGTTTTTTTGGGAGTGAGCTCGCGCACCAAGAGGCCCGGACAGTCGCCACATTTGTGATGTATGACGATCAGCCTTCGTGAGCAAGCTCACTCCCACGGGTTATCAGCAGTACCCAAATACCGGATCAGGGCGCCAGGTAGCGCGTCACCGAATCGCAGACCATTTCCTTGTGGCGCGCCTTGACCTCGGCGTCTTCCAGCTCGATCTGAAAGATTTCCGAGAACGTGTGGCGGTTGGACACGCGATAGAAGCAGAACGAGCTGATCAGCATGTGCAGGTCGACCGCCTGCACGCCCTGACGGAAAACCCCATCCTTTTCCCCGCGACGCAGGGTCTCGTCCAGCGCCAGCAGCACATGCTGGCTGAGCGCGCGGATCGTCGGTGATTGCTTGACGTTCTCGCCGTTGTGGATGTTTTCGATGCAGACGATGCGCACGAAATCGACGTTGCGGTCGTGGTGGTCGAAGGTGAATTCGACCAGCCGCCGGATCGCCTCCATCGGCGCCAACACATCGAGTTTCAGGCCGCTTTCGGTGTGGCGGATGTCGCCGTACAGCTTCTCCAGCACTTCGGTGTACAGCTGCTCCTTGCTGTTGAAGTAGTAGTAGATCATCCGTTTGGAGGTTTGCGTGCGTTCAGCGATGGCGTCGACCCGGGCGCCTGACAGGCCCTGGGCGACGAACTCGGCGACGGCGGCCTGAAGGATGCCGTCGCGGGTTTTCTCTGGATTGTTCTTGCGGCTCTTTCGTGGCGTCTCTACGGATGCTTGGAGAAGAGTGTCGTCGACAGTTTTCATACTTGGCTCACGACCACGGTGGAATCGCGCGATTATGAGCCGCGCCGCCCCGTTACGGAAGCGGCATATGCCAGCATGCCATCAGCCCGTCACAACCGCGCTTGCCGCGACGCCCCGCTGCGCGACTTGGCCATTGCCGCCAGACGCACCGCCACGTTGGCCGCGCCGTAGCCGACATAACCGTTCTTGCGTTGCAGGATTTCGAAGAAGAAGCGGTCATCGAACGCTTCGGTGTAGACGTGGAACAGCTCGCCGCCGTTGGCATCGCGGTCATAGAGGACGTTGTAATAGGCCAGCTCGCTGAGAAATTCCTCGTCGAAATCGAAGCGCGCGGCCAGGTCGTCGTAATAGTTAAGCGGGATGTCGAGCAGCTGCACGCCTGCCTCTTTGGCCCGCGCCACCTGAGCGAAAATGTCCTCGCAGGAGAACGCAATGTGGTGCACGCCCGAGCCGCGATAGCTCGACAGCGCGTGGGAAATCGCCGTATTGCGGTTCTCCGAGATGTTCAAGGGCAGACGCACCGTGCTGCACCGACTGCGCAATGCACGGCTTTTCACCAGGCCGTATGGGTCTGGCAACACCACTTCGTCGTCGGCCTCGAAATCCAGCAGGCTCTTGTAGAACAGCACCCAGCTGTCGAGGCTGTCGGCAGGCAGCGCCATGGCCATGTGGTCGATGCGCTGCAGGCCGCCATCGGTATTGGCCGTCGCGCTGATGTTGAAGTCGCTGTCGTAAATCGACTCACCGGGCGCGGCAGGCTCGACGAGATAAATCAGGCTGCCATCCGGCGCCCGCACTGCTGGAATCTCCCGCTCGTTCGGCCCGACCAGGCCGCGATAAGGCTGGCCCTTGTACTGCCGCGCGCGCTCCAGCGCCGCGCTGCCGTTCTCGACGCGCAAGGCCGTGGCGCACAGCGACGGGCCGTGAGATTCGAAGAAGCTATGGGCGAAGGAGTAGGGTTCGGCGTTAAGCACGATCTTGATATCGCCCTGCCCCAACAGGCTCACGGCCTTGGAGCGGTGCTGGCCCAGCTTGGCGAAACCCAGGCTTTGCAGCCAAGTGCCCAGGCGCGCGCCCTGGGCGTCATCGACTGCGAATTCGAGGAACTCGACCCCGTTGTAGGTGCTCGCAGGCGGCGGGCTGAACAGCAGCTCGGGCGCAACAGGCTGGGCCTCGTTGGCCAGCAGGTCGCGGGTTTTCTCTTCCAGATACAGCAGCGAACGCAGGCCGTCGGCGGCGTTGGCCCGAGGCGGCGCGGCGCGGAACCCGTCGTTGAAGATCTCCAGCGACAGCGGCCCGGTGTAGCCGCTACGCAGAATCGGCGCCAAAAAGCCCGGCAGGTCGAACTCACCTTGGCCCGGGAAGCAACGGAAGTGACGGCTCCACTCCAGCACGTCCATGGCCAGAATCGGCGCGTCGGCCATTTGCACGAAAAAGATCTTGTCGCCCGGAATATCGGCAATCGCGCTCGGATCGCCCTTGAGCGACAGGGTGTGGAAGCTGTCGAGCAACACGCCCAGCGCCGGGTGATCGACCTGCTTCACCAGATTCCACACCTGCTGCCAGGTGTTCACATGACGGCCCCAGGCCAGCGCCTCGTAACCGACGCGCAGCTTGCGCGCGCCCGCCCGTTCGGCCAGCAGCGCGAGGTCGTCCAGCAGAATGTTTTCTTCGCCCAGGGAGTCCGCGGCCGTGTTGCTGCACACCAGCACCAGGTCAGTGCCCAGTTCCTGCATCAGGTCGAACTTGCGCTCGGCGCGGTCGACATTGCGTTGCAGACGATCACGGCGACAGCCTTCGAAATCGCGAAACGGCTGGAACAAGGTGATGGCGATGCCCAGATCGGCGCACATCTGGCGCACGTTGCGCGGGCTGCCGTCATAGTACAGCAGGTCGTTTTCGAAGATTTCCACGCCGTCAAAACCGGCGGCGGCAATGGCTTCGAGCTTTTCCGGCAGGGTTCCGCTCAAGGAAACGGTGGCAATCGAGCGCTGCATGATCATCTGACTCCTGGGTAAAGGCACCTGACGGGCAGTTCTGTGGCTGATGTTCAGGTGTAAAGCGATTATTCTCCCGGTAATCTATGATCGCAATTTTAATGTACGGACTGGTTAGTTTTGTGTTCGATAATCGCCCAAAAGCGCTATGAGTCAATTGACGCTCCTGTCGACGCGCTCCAACATCGCCCTCACATCGTCGGACAAGGTTCAGCGTTACCCTGATGCCGCGTTGCATCGGTTCCAGCGTCACACAGACAAAAACCATAACAATTCCAAGACAGGTTAAATGCTCATGCGCTCATACCCTGCTTCCCCTGCGCCCACTGCCGCCACGCCGGTGCACCCTCACGCCGGGATCGGCGAAAAGATACGCGGCGCCCTTGCCATCGGCAAGACCCGCTGGGGCATGCTGGCCCTGGTGTTCTTCGCCACCACCCTCAACTACATCGACCGCGCCGCACTGGGCGTGATGCAACCGATTCTGGCCAAACAGATGAGCTGGACGGCGATGGACTACGCCAACATCAACTTCTGGTTCCAGGTGGGTTACGCGATCGGCTTCGTGTTACAGGGCCGATTCATCGACCGGGTCGGCGTCAAGCGCGCGTTCTTCCTCGCCGTGCTGCTGTGGAGCTTCGCCACCGGCGCCCACGGCCTGGCGACCTCGGCGGTCGGCTTCATGGTCTGCCGCTTCATCCTGGGCCTGACGGAAGCGGCCAACTACCCGGCCTGCGTCAAGACCACACGGCTGTGGTTCCCAGCGGGTGAGCGCGCAGTTGCCACCGGCATCTTCAACGCCGGCACCAACGTCGGCGCGATGGTCACCCCGGCCCTGCTGCCGTTGATTCTCACGGTCTGGGGCTGGCAAGCAGCGTTTATCTGCATGGGTTCGCTGGGGCTGATCTGGGTGATCACTTGGCGTCTGAAGTACTACAACCCTGAAGAACACCCGACCGTGCGCCAAAGCGAACTGGACTACATCAATCAGGGCAACGAGCCTGAGCCGGTTGAGGAAAAAGTCCCGTTCTCGAAAATCCTGAAAATGCGCGGCACCTGGGCCTTCGCCCTCGCCTACGCCATGACTGCCCCGGTGTTCTGGTTCTACCTGTACTGGCTGCCGCCGTTCCTCAATCAGCAATACAGCCTGGGCATCAGCGTGACGCAGATGGGCATTCCGCTGATTTTGATCTGGCTGACGGCAGACTTCGGCAGCGTCGGCGGGGGCATTCTGTCGTCGTGGTTGATCGGCCGTGGCATGCGTCCAACCACGTCGCGTTTGTTGTCGATGCTGATTTTCGCGTTGACGATCATTTGTGTGGTGTTTGCGGCCAACGCCAGCGGGCTGTGGGTGGCGGTGGCGGCCATTGCGCTGGCGGTGGGTGCGCATCAGGCGTGGACAGCGAATATCTGGAGCCTGGTGATGGATTACACGCCCAAGCACATGATGAGTACGGTGTTCGGGTTTGGCGGGATGTGTGCGGCGATTGGCGGCATGTTCATGACGCAGATTGTCGGGGCGATCCTGACGGCGACGAACAACAACTACAACGTGCTGTTTACATTGATTCCGGCCATGTATTTCATCGCGTTGACCTGGTTGTACTTTATGGCGCCGCGTAAGGTGCCAGGAGTGTGAGGGTTTGAGTGACGGGCGGAAACCGCGCTATAGCAAGCGCGGTTTTTTGCTGTTTGGGCGGGTGGGTTGATGCATACCCATTTCTTCCTGGCTACCAAACTGTGCTCTTTGATCTTGCTCTGTCAGCGCAGCTGCGCCAGACAGGCTTGCAAGATATCCAGCCCCTCATTCAGCTCCGCAACCTCAATCGTCAACGGCGCCAACAACCGCACGATATGCCGCGACTTGCCGCTGGGCATCAACAACAACCCTCGCTCACGGGCCGCTTCCAGCAACTGCGCCATCTGCGCCGTCGCAGGCTTGCCTTCCGGGGTCAACAGCTCAATACCCCGCATCGCCCCCACGCCGGTCAAACGCCCCAAAAACGGCGACAGCTTCTGCGCCTGCCACTGTTCGAAACGCGCCAGCAAAATCGCCGAATACTGTTCGCTCCACGCCGACAGATTCGCATCAGTCATCACCTCCAGCGTCGCCAACCCCGCCGCGCAGGCCAGCGGGTTGCCGGAATAGGTCCCGCCCAGCCCACCCTTGGGCAGCGTGTCCATCAGCGCCTTGCGCCCCACCACCGCGCCTAGCGGCACGCCGCCTGCGATGCTTTTGCCGAGCAGCAGCAGGTCCGGCTCGATCCCCAGACGACTGAAGGCAAAGCGCTCCCCGGTGCGCCCGAAACCCGACTGGATTTCATCGATGATCAACACAATGCCCTTGTCATCGCAGAGCTTGCGCAGGATGCGCGCGAACTCAGGGTCCAGCGCCAGAAACCCGCCCTCGCCTTGCACCGGCTCGATGATGAAACAGGCCACTTCGGCGATGTCGATCTCCACACTGAACAAGCGCTCCATCGCCTTCAGCGTCTCGGCCACCGTCACCCCGTTGTCGACACTCGGATACGGCAAATGAAACACCGGCCCCGGCAACACACCGACCTTCTGCTTATACGGCGCCACCTTGCCATTGAGATTGAGCGTGGCCAGCGTGCGGCCATGGAAGGCGCCATCGAAGGCGACGACCGCCGACTTGCCCGTATGACCGCGCACCACTTTCAAGGCGTTTTCGGCCGCTTCCGCGCCACTGTTGGTAAGCATGCCGCTGACCGGGTAACTCACCGGGATGAACGCCGCCAGACGCTCGATGAATTGCTGGTATGGCACATGGGGCGCAGCGTTGAACGCGTAATGGGTCATGCGCTGGGCCTGCTCGCAGATCGCCGCGACGATTGCTGGATGGCAATGCCCCAGGTTCAGCACGCCGATGCCGCCGACAAAATCAATGTACCGCTTGCCGCCAACGTCCCAGACCTCGGCGTTTTTTCCGTGGGTGAGGCTGACGGGGTGCACGAAGGAAATGGAATTGCTGACAGAAGGAAAAGCCATGCGCAAACGTCCTTGGGGACTGTGGGAATGGCGACTATCTAAGCGATGAAGCGCAGCCCCTCACAAGCGAAATAAAGGCAAGGGTTCATTCCGCCAAGGACTGATGTCGGGGAACAGGCATTTATCGACAGCGATAAGTTGCGTCGTGCCATTGAGCGCGGCCGATGGCAGGAGTGCAAACACCTGCCTGCAAGCAACTTCTGTCATTAGTTGACCAACAGGCTGTACTGCTTTTTGTGATCTCTCAGCCTTTCAGTTTTCGTTCAGCTTGGAGAGCGTACGCTCGGATTCAGGACTGAAAACGCTATTAGATTCAACAGGCATTTTCTCACTGGCAGACTGAGCGCCTTTAAAACCGGGCCACGCGGAGAAAAAGGGCTATGAGAATAGGTTTAATTTATGACCGTTCCATTTCAGTTTAAAAACAGTGGAAGTACTCGAAATAAATTTGGGCTTTCGATGAAAAACCTACACCTCGTAAACGGAATTTTCATAAATCTTCTCCTATTGTCTAAATCACCGAAGTTATAGACCCACAGCTTCGCTATAGGGACATACATGCATTAACCCTCGGATGGGTAACCGGTTTCAGTTCCACTACCCGCGCGCCAGTTGCAGCCGCTTGCCTATAAACAACGAGCACCCTGTTTTTCAAGGTGAGCATGTGCGTGTCCGTGCGCCTTGATATTGCCGAACGACCGGAGGATGTACATGAGTCTGGATTTTCTTCCTTTTTCCCGCCCCAGCATGGGCGATGAGGAAGTCGCTGCGGCCACCCGCGTGCTGCGCTCGGGATGGATCACCACAGGGCCTGAAGCCCAGCGCCTGGAGCAACAGTTCGCCGAGCGCTGCGGCGCGCAACAGGCTGTCGCGCTGTCGTCGGCCACTGGCGCCATGCACATCACCCTGCTTGCACTGGGCATCGGCCCCGGCGATGAAGTCATCACCCCGTCGCAGACCTGGGTGTCCACCGCCAACATGATCTGCCTGCTCGGCGCCACACCCGTATTCGTCGACATCGACCGCGACACGCTGATGACTGACGCCTCGCGAATCGAGCGCGCCATCACGCCACGTACCAAGGCCATCATTCCGGTGCACTATGCCGGCGCCGCCTTTGACCTCGACCCGCTCTACGCCCTGGCCGAGCGCCATGGCATCCCGGTGATCGAAGACGCTGCCCACGCTGCCGGCACCCGCTACAAGGGCCGTGCGATTGGCGCGAAAGGCACGGCGATTTTCTCGTTTCATGCGATCAAGAACATGACCTGCGCCGAGGGCGCGATATTCGTCAGCGACGACGCGCAACTGGCCGATCGCGTACGCCGTTTGAAATTCCACGGGCTGGGCGTCGACGCCTATGACCGCCTGACCCACGGCCGCAAGCCCCAGGCCGAAGTGATCGAACCGGGCTTCAAGTACAACCTGGCCGACATCAACGCTGCCATCGCGCTGGTGCAGCTGGAGCGTCTGGACGCCATCAATGCCCGGCGCACTGAACTGGCCCAGCATTACCTGGAACGCCTGGCCGGCAGCGCGGTGTTGCCACTGGCACAGCCGCCGTACGACCAGCAGCACGCCTGGCACCTGTTCATCCTGCGTATCGAAGCCGAGCGCTGCGGCCTGGACCGCGATGCCTTCATGAAAGCCCTGCAGGCGCAGAACATCGGCAGCGGCATTCATTTCATCGCCACGCACCTGCACAGCTATTACCGCCAGCGTTTCCCCGATGTGATCCTGCCCAACACCGAGTGGAACTCTTCGCGCCTGTGTTCCATCCCGCTGTTCCCGGACATGACCGTGGCCGATGTCGACCGCGTGGTCAGCGCCATTGAATCGGCCATCGGATCGGCCACTAAAGCCGGGGGGCCAGCCCGTTCATGAAACCCTACCCTATCCATCGCGTGTCGATCGTCATCCCGGTCTACAACGAAGAACAAAGCCTGCCTGAGCTTTTGCGTCGCACTGAAGCGGCCTGCGCGCAACTGAACGTGCCGGCGGAAATCATTCTGGTGGACGACGGCAGTCGGGATGACTCCGCCGAGATCCTGCTTCAAGCCAGTCAGCGCGAGGGCAGCCCTGTGGTGGCGGTGATCCTGAACCGCAACTACGGCCAGCACGCCGCGATCATGGCCGGTTTTGGCCAGTGCAAGGGCGATCTGGTGATCACCCTGGATGCCGACCTGCAAAACCCGCCGGAAGAAATTCCGCGTCTGGTCACCCTCGCCCAGCAGGGTTACGACGTGATCGGCACCGTGCGAGGCAATCGCCAGGACTCGGCCCTGCGCCGCTGGCCGTCGAAGCTCATCAACCTGGCCGTGCAGCGCTCCACGGGCGTGGCCATGACCGACTACGGCTGCATGCTGCGGGCTTACCGGCGCAGCATCGTCGACGCCATGCTCGCCTGCAGCGAACGGAGCACCTTCATTCCGATTCTGGCCAACAGCTTTGCCCGTCACACCACTGAAGTAGTGGTGGAGCATGCTGAGCGCGAGCATGGCGAATCGAAATACAGCGCGATGAAGCTGATCAACCTGATGTTTGACCTGATCACCTGCATGACCACTACGCCTTTGCGGTTGCTGAGCATCATCGGCTTCAGCATGGCCTTTCTCGGTGTCGCCTTCGCAGCCGCGTTGATCGTGCTGCGCCTGATCTTCGGTGCGCCCTGGGCCGGTCACGGCACCTTTGTGCTGTTCGCCGTGCTGTTCGTGTTCACCGGCGGGCAGTTCATCGGCATGGGCCTGTTAGGCGAATACCTGGGCCGCATGTACAGCGACGTTCGCGCACGTCCGCGCTACTTCATCGAAAAAGTCGTGCGCAGCACCCCGCCTGCGCCCGTCAGCAAAGTCGATTCCCCTGCTCTCTTGAACAAGGTTGCCCCATGAGTCTGAAAGCCGTTGTTTTTGCCTACCACGATATCGGCTGCGTCGGTATCGAAGCCCTGCTCAATGCGGGCTACGAGATCTCGGCCGTGTTCACCCACGCCGATGATCCCAGGGAAAAGACCTTTTTTGGCTCGGTGGCGCAACTCTGCGCCCGGCACGACATCCCGGTGCATGCGCCGGAAGACGCCAACCACCCGCTGTGGATCGAACGCATCGGCAAACTGGCTCCGGATTTCATCTTCTCGTTTTACTATCGCCACCTGCTCAGCGAAAACCTGCTGGCCTGCGCCAAAAATGGCGGCCTCAACCTGCACGGTTCGCTGCTGCCCAGCTATCGCGGTCGCGCGCCGGCCAACTGGGTGCTGGTCAACGGCGAGACCGAAACCGGCGTGACCCTGCACCGCATGGTCAAGCGTGCTGACGCTGGCGCCATCGTTGCCCAGCAACGCATCGCCATCAGCACCACCGACACTGCCCTGACGCTGCACGGCAAACTGCGCACCGGCGCCGCCGACCTGCTCTCGGAAACCCTGCCGCTCTTGGGCAAAGGGCAATTGCCGGGCGTGGAACAAGACGAATCGAAAGCCACTTATTTCGGCCGCCGCACCGCTGCCGATGGCCTGATCGACTGGCAGCGCCCCGCTACGCAATTGCACAACCTGGTGCGCGCCGTGACTCAACCCTACCCCGGCGCCTTCTGCCCGGTGGGCGAACACAAGCTCATCGTCTGGGCCTCGAAAGTGCAGGCCGGTAACGACGGCCAACTGCCAGGCAGCGTGATCAGCTGTGAACCGCTGCGCATTGCCTGTGGCGAAGACTCTCTGGTGATCACCGCCGGTCAGCGCGGCGACGAAGGCCTGTACCTGAGCGGCCCGCAACTGGCGCGCGAGTTTGGCCTGGTGGAAGGGTCGCGTCTGCTGGGCGGCGAAAAACGCCGTCAGGTGCGCCGCACGCGAGTGCTGATCCTCGGCGTCAACGGGTTCATCGGCAACCACCTGTCCGAGCGTCTGCTGCTGGATGACCGATACGAGATCTTCGGCATGGACATCGGCTCCGACGCCATCGAGCGCCTGCGCAGCCACCCGAACTTCAACTTCATCGAAGGCGACATCAGCATCCACACCGAGTGGATCGAATACCACATCAAGAAATGCGACGTAGTGCTGCCGCTGGTGGCCATCGCAACGCCCATCGAATACACCCGCAATCCGCTGCGTGTGTTCGAGCTGGACTTCGAAGAAAACCTGAAAATCGTCCGCTACTGCGTCAAGTACAACAAGCGCGTGATCTTCCCCTCGACCTCGGAAGTCTATGGCATGTGTCAGGACCCGAGTTTCAACGAGGACACTTCGAACCTGGTGGTCGGCCCGATCAACAAACAGCGCTGGATCTACTCGATTTCCAAGCAGCTGCTGGACCGGGTGATCTGGGCCTACGGCCAGAAAGGCCTGCAATTTACCCTGTTCCGTCCGTTCAACTGGATGGGCCCGCGTCTGGACCGTCTGGACTCGGCGCGCATCGGCAGCTCCCGGGCCATCACCCAGTTGATCCTGCACCTGGTGGAAGGCACGCCGATTCGCCTGGTCGACGGCGGCGCGCAAAAACGCTGTTTCACCGACGTGGCCGACGGCATCGAAGCCCTGGCGCGGATCATCGAAAACCGCGACGACCGCTGCAACGGTCAGATCATCAACATCGGCAACCCGGACAACGAAGCCAGCATCCGCCAGTTGGGCGAAGAGCTGCTGCGTCAGTTCGAGGCTCACCCGCTGCGCCACAACTTCCCGCCGTTCGCCGGTTTCCGTGAAGTCGAGAGCCAGTCGTTCTACGGCAAGGGCTATCAGGACGTCAGCCATCGCAAGCCGAGCATCGACAACGCCCGCCGCCTGATCGAATGGCAGCCAACCATCGAACTGAGCGAAACCATCGGCAAGACGCTGGACTTCTTCCTGCGCGAAGCCATGACCGAGAAGGCGCACGCACATTGATCCAGGCAGGCTTGCGCATTGACGTCGATACCTACCGCGGCACCCGGGATGGCGTGCCGCGTCTGCTGGACGCGCTCGACGAGGCCGGGATCAAGGCGACGTTCTTTTTCAGCGTGGGGCCGGACAACATGGGGCGCCACCTGTGGCGCCTGGTACGGCCGCAGTTCTTCTGGAAAATGCTGCGTTCCAAGGCCGCGAGCCTGTATGGCTGGGACATTCTGCTGGCTGGCACCGCCTGGCCCGGCAAGCCGATTGGTCGTGATCTGGGGCCGTTGATGCGTCGGGCGCAGGAGGCTGGCCATGAGGTCGGCCTGCACGCGTGGGATCACCACGGCTGGCAGGCCAACGCCGGGCGCTGGACGCCCGCGCAGCTGACCGAGCAGATTGGCCGGGGCGTCGACACCCTGACCGATATTCTCGGCAAACCCGTCACCTGTTCGGCCGCTGCTGGCTGGCGGGCCGACGAGCAGGTGGTGCAGGCCAAGCAGGCCTTCGGCTTTCGCTACAACAGCGATTGCCGGGGCCACAGCCTGTTCCGCCCGCTGCTCGCCGATGGTCAACCCGGCACACCGCAGATTCCCGTGGACTTGCCGACCTTCGACGAGGTGGTCGGCCCGCAACTGGACGCCAGTGCGTTCAACGATTACCTGCTGCGCCAGTTCAAACCGGCGAAGCTGAACGTCTACACCGTGCATGCCGAGGTCGAAGGCATCGTCATGGCCGAGCCGTTCCGGCAACTGCTGCGTCAGGCGAAAACCGCTGGCGTGCAGTTCCAGCCATTGGGCAATCTGCTGCCAGCATTCGCGCAGACCTTGCCCCAAGGGCATCTGGTGCGCGGCGCATTGCCCGGGCGTGAAGGCTGGCTGGGAGTGCAACAACCATGAGCCGCCAGCAATCGATTCTGTGGCTGCTCGCGGCCTTTTTGCTGGCCTACCTGTTGCCCTTGGGTTTTCACGGTTTGTGGATCCCTGACGAAACCCGTTACGCGCAGATCAGCCAGGAAATGCTGCACAGCGGCAACTGGGCCGCGCCGCATTTCATGGGCCTGAGGTATTTCGAAAAACCCGCTGGCGGTTATTGGCTGATCGCGCTGTCCCAGGCGGTGTTCGGCGAGAACCTGTTCGGCGTGCGCTTCGCCTCGGCCCTGAGCACCGGGCTGACGGTGCTGCTCACCTATCTGCTGGCCGGCAAGCTGTGGAATGACCCGCGCAAGAGTTTTGCCAGCGCCCTGCTGCTGATGAGCTTCATGTTCGTGGCGGGCCAGGCCGGTTACGCCAACCTTGATCCGCCGTTCACCTGTTGGGTGAGCCTGTCGCTGACGGCCTTCTGGTACGCCGCTCACAGCGTCGGCAAAGCGCGCGTGCTGTACTGGGCGCTGCTGGGTGTAGCGTGCGCCATGGGCTTCATGACCAAGGGCTTTCTGGCCCTGGCATTGCCGGTGATCGTCGCCCTGCCGTACATGATCTGGCAGCGGCGCCTGCGCGAACTGCTGACGTTTGGGCCCATCGCGATCATCGTCGCGGCAGTGGTCTGTCTGCCGTGGGTGCTGACCGTGCACCTGCGCGAACCGGACTTTTGGCGGTTTTTCTTCTGGCACGAACACATCCGCCGTTTCGCGGGCAGTAATGCCCAGCATGACGAAGCCTGGTGGTTCTACCTGCCGTTGCTGGTGGTCGCGTGCATTCCTTGGGCGGTTCTGCTGCCGATCACGTTCAAGCAGGCCTGGCAGCAACGTCGCCTGAGCGAAAGCGGCTTTCTGCTGTTGTGGCTGCTGGTGCCGCTGGCGTTTCTCAGTCTCAGCAACGGCAAGTTGCCCACCTATATCCTGCCTTGCCTGGTGCCCTTGGCCCTCCTGATGGGCAACGCGCTGGCTGATCGCCTGAGCACTGGCGAAAGCCTTGCCCTGCGCCTCAATGGCTGGTTCAACGCCGCATTTGGCGTCGTGACACTGACGGCGCTGGTGTTCATGCAAGTCAGGAAGACGGTCTACGACCAGGAGCCGCAACACCTGACCCTGGCGATTGTGGTGCTGCTGACCTGGGTAATGTTCAACGCCTTGCAGGGCCTCAAGCCCCTGCGTTTCTGGGCAATCCCGGCATTGGGCGCCTGGCTTGCGATCGCCCTGATTCCGATGGCACTGCCCAACAGCGTGGTGTTCAACAAGAACCCGGATCAGTTCGTCGCGCGCCATCAGGACGAACTGGTGGCCACGACCTCTCTACTGAGCAACGACCTTGGCGTGGCGGCGGCGTTGTCCTGGCGCCTGAAACGCAATGACGTGGTGTTCTACGACACCCGCGGCGAGCTGGAATATGGCCTGGCTTACCCGCAGACCGTCCCCCGCGAAGTGGACTGGCATCAGGTGCAAGGCTGGATGACCGAGGCCCGCCGTCAGGGTTCGGTGGGCGTGGTGATGCGCGGCGACGGCAAGGATCAGCAATACGAGCTGAGCCTGTTGCCCAGCGACGGCAAGCAATACCAGGAAGGCAATCTGCTGATCCTGATCTTCGACAGGACGCCGTCATGACCTTCGTCTTGCTGCTCAGCGCCTGCCTGCTGACCTGTTTCGGGCAGATCGCGCAAAAGCTCACCGTCGAACAATGGGGCGGCGTTTTCCCCGGCCTCGGCCAGGCGCTGACCAGTGTCTGGCTGTGGGCGGCGCTGGCGTCTCTGGGCGGCGGCATGCTGCTGTGGCTGCTGGTGTTGCAGCGTCTGGACGTCGGCATCGCCTACCCGATGCTGGCGCTGAATTTCGTGATCATCACCCTGACCGGGCGATACGTGTTCAACGAGTCGGTGGACCGTCGTCACTGGCTGGGCCTGGCGATGATCCTGATCGGCGTGATGTTGCTGGGGCCTCAGGCATGAACGTCTCGATCTTGAGTTTTGCGGCCGCCAGGCGTCGTGGCCTTACCCTGGCCCTGTGCAGTGTGGCACTGGTCAGCGCCGCGCAACTGGGCATGCGCTGGAGCATGGTGCGCCTGCCGCAACCGGCGCAGTGGCTGACCTCAGTGCAGTCCGGCAGTGTCGATGTCACGGCCCTTGGCGTGGTGCTGGCCGCCATCGCCGCCTACGCCCTGTCGATGCTGTGCTGGCTGGGCGCGCTGCGTGACTTGCCGCTGAGCCGTGCCTATTCGCTGCTGAGCATCAGCTATGCGCTGGTCTACCTGCTGGCAGCGTTTCTTCCCGTTTTCAACGAAGCACTCACCGTTCCTCGAACAGTGGGCGTCACCCTGATCGTGCTCGGTGTGGTAACGATCAATTTCCGACGTGACAGCGATCACGGCGCCAAGGAGTTATCCCGATGAAAATCAGCGTCTTCGGCAGCGGTTATGTGGGCCTGGTGCAGGCCACTGTTCTGGCAGAAGTGGGCCACGATGTGGTGTGTATGGACATCGATCCGGCCAAGGTCGAGCACTTGAGCAAAGGCCAGGTGACCCTCTACGAGCCGGGGCTGGAAAGCCTGGTGCGGGAGAATCTGGAAGCCGGCCGGCTGCACTTCACAGGAGACGAAAAGCGCGCGGTCGAACATGGCGAGGTGCTGTTCATTGCGGTGGGCACGCCTTCGCGAGCCGATGGCTCGGCGGATCTGACTGGCTTCTTCGCCGTGGGCGAGTCCATCGCCCGCCATCGTCTGGAGCCGGTGATCATCGTCGAGAAGTCGACCGTGCCGGTGGGCAGCGGTGACGCCCTGCGCAGCCACATCGAGCATCACCTGCGGCAGTCGGCGCGGCTGCTGAAGTTCGACATCGTCTCCAACCCTGAATTTCTCATGGAGGGCTCGGCGGTCAAGGACTGCCGTCGCCCGGACCGTATCGTCATCGGCAGCGGCAACCCGGAAGTTTTCCCAGTGATGCGCGAGCTGTACGCGCCGTTCAACCGCAACCACGACCGCATCATGTTCATGGACCTGCGCAGCGCAGAGCTGACCAAATACGCCGCCAACTGCATGCTGGCGACCAAGATCAGCTTCATCAACCAGATCGCCGAACTGGCCGAGCACCTGGGTGCGGATGTTGAGTCCGTGCGTCTGGGCATCGGTGCCGACTCACGCATCGGCTACGACTTCATCTACCCCGGCTGCGGTTATGGCGGTTCGTGCTTCGGCAAGGACATTCGCGCGCTGATTCACAGCGCGCGGGAAGCCGGTTGCTCCAACGATTTGCTCAACGTGGTCGAGGACATCAACGAGCGCCAGAAACACAAGCTGTTCGATCGGGTGAACGCGTTCTACAAGGGTGAGCTCAAGGGCAAGACCTTTGCGCTGTGGGGCCTGGCGTTCAAGCCCAACACCGACGACATGCGCGATGCGCCGAGCCGTGTGCTGATGGAAGCCCTGTGGGCCGCAGGCGCCACCGTGCGCGCGTACGACCCGGAAGCGATGCAGGAAACCCAGCGTCTGTACGCTGATCAGGCGAACCTGATGCTGATGGGCACACCGGAGTCGGTGCTGCTGGGCGCCGATGCGCTGATCGTCTGCACCGAGTGGCAGCAGTTCAAGGCCCCGGATTTCGACCTGATCCAGCAGCGTTTGAAAGCGCCGGTGATCTTCGACGGGCGCAACCTTTACGACACCGAACGCATGGCCAAACGCGGCTTCCAGTACTACCCGATCGGCCGCGGCGACTCCTTGAGCCTGCCCATCCCCCAGCAACAATGGGCACCGTATGAGTTGTTGGCCAATCACCACGCGGTCTGATACAACGCCCTCAGCTGCCCCCATGGCTTGACGGCGGTGGCGCGCTAGAGCGCCACCGCCTGCACATGCCTTACTGCGCAGGCAGGCGCAGCAGGATGTAATCCTCCTTGTCGAACCGGCCGCTGAGCAGCACCGGCAGTTGTCCCAGGCGTGTGCCTTGCAGTTTCTGAAAGTCGTTGTTGCTCATCACCACGTTGGCCGGGCCTTGAACGGCGCTGAGCTGTTCGGGGGTTTCGGTGAACACCGGCTGCAGGTCTTCATCGACATTGACCATGAACTTGATGCCCTTGGCGTCCCTGCCCATCGAATGCAGCACCAGCGGCGCACTGTCGGAATGGGTGACGTCGCGCACCGCCTGGGTGAAATGCCGGGTGTCGTAAAGAATGCGCTCGGTCTTTTCGAACACGCCGATGTAGCTGACCCACACCGCCAGCACCGCGCACGCCGGCAGCCCGTACAGGCGCAAGCGCGGGCGCATCAGCAAGGGCAGCGCAACCAGCTGCAGCATGCCCAGCACGGCCAATATCGGCCCGATGTCGCTCAGCGCTTCAGGAAACCGCGGGCGTACCGCCAGCAACCCGGTCATCAGCGCACCGGGAATCACGCAGCACAGCACCAGGATCACCCCGCGCAACCACCAGAAGCAGCGCCCGACGCGCACCTGAAACGGGTATGCGGCGATGATCGCCGCCATGGGCAGCATCGGCAGGATGTAGCGCGCCTTCTTGGCCTGGGGAATCGACAAGCCGACCATTACCGTCAGCCCCGCGAAGGCACACAGGTACATCAAGTCCAGGGCTTGGCTCTGCTGTTTGCGCGCCACCACCGCGACCACCGCCAGCACGACCAACGCCAGCGGATACGCCAGCGCGTAGTTGCCGAACGAGCTGCTGAAATACCAGAACAACGGGTTGCTGCCTTCGCTGCCGTCCATGCGCGAGGTGACCTGCATGCGCACCACTTCGGCGAGCAGCGCCTGACCGCCGCTGAGCCAGGCCAACAGCAACAGAACCCATACGCAGACCACCAGTAACCCCAGCGCTGTCAGCCCGAAGCGCCACAGGCGCGGCCATTGCCGGCTGAGCAGGTAATAACTGCACGCGATGCCGGTGGGCACCACCAGCCCGATCGGCCCGCGAATCGCAAAACCCAGCACCAACAACGCAAAGACCACACCGAGGCGCCTGGCAGAGCCGAAATGATCCGCGGCGTAGACCAGATAAAACACCGCGAAACACACGGTCGCGAGCATCTGGTCCAGTGACACGGCGCGGGTTTCGGCGATGAAGGTGTTGCTCATCAGCAGCAAGGCAATGCTCAGCCAGGCCCAACGCCGCGAGTAAGGAGCCAGCAGGCGATACATCAGCCCCACCATCACCGCTGAAGAAATGCAGGTCGGCAGCCAAGCGCTAAAGCTCGTCACCTCACCGAAGGGCAATGAACAGAGATAGATAAGCCAGGTGGTGAACGCTGAATAATCAGGATATGGCTGACCATAAGTGGTGGGAAAAAAGCCCGGCCCGTGGCGCAGCATCTCCTTGGCGAAGAGCACGAAGCGCGAATCGAACCCGATGATCGACAGGTGCCAGCTGGCCGCCACGAACAGCAAAAAGGCCAGCCCCCCTGCGCTCCAGGCCTGTCGTCGGGCCCGCGCGGGGGTGACACCTGAGAGAAACTCGGATGCGATCGCTGTCAATGGGGACTCCTCTTGTCTTGCTCGGGCTGATCGTTCAGCCGCTGACGAAATAGTAGACGCGATCCCCCACCTTGATCTGATCGACGATCAGAGGCCGCGGCAAAAGCGCTACTGAGCCTACTACCTTTCTGGCAATGTGAAATCGCTTTTCACATTCACTTCACCTGCCGTTGACGCTCGCCTCTCTACGCTTACATCCAGCCTCCAACGCCTCTGCCACGCGATGAAAAAATCAATGCGCGCAGACCGTTGCGACCCGCCTTCAAGTGCCCTTTGTCGACGAGCCGATCATGACTTCCTACTTTAACCATGCTCTGGATGAACTGATCGCCCGTTATCACGCGCTGGGTAAGTTCTCCCGGTATTTGCTGATGGTCATGGGCGCGCTGCTGTTGATCAGCAGCGCCGTCATCGCGCTGCGGCCGGCACCTCTGAGCGACCTGTCCGAAGGGCATCGTTTGCGTCGGGTCAATTTCTTTACGCTGTGGCAACAGGGCAATCTGGTGGTCCTCACCCGTCACGCCGAGCGCTGTGACCACTCCACCCATCCCTGTCTGGCCCAGCCCGACGGCATCACCGTCAAGGGCCGCCAAATGGCTGAAAAGCTCGGCCAGTCCCTGCAGAAGCTGGGGCTTGCCAACGCCAACATCTACAACAGCCCGCTGCGCCGCACCGAGCAGACTTCCTCCTACGCCTTTAACCGTACGACTCAGGGCCAGGACTGGCTGATCCACTGCCGCAAGTCGATGCTCGACAACGTGCTCAAGCACAAGCTCGATCACCAGAACCTGATCCTCGTGACCCATAGCGAATGCATCGCCGACCTTGAGAAATCCCTCAATGTGCCTGCCCCTTCGACGCCCGACTACGGCGCCTCGGTGATTGTTTCGGTCAACCCCATCGATCACAGCGCCAAGGTGCTGGGCTTCATCGACGCACAGGGCTGGGGGAAAGTACTTACCAAATACCTCTGACGCTTTGCCGTTACTCCACCTTCAAGACAGTGCTAATGCCTGCTCGCCAAACCCGACGGTAAAGCAGCAACCGGCCGCCTCGCGGCTGGTTAGGGCCACGGTCCAGCGCTGATTCGCACAGATCCGCTGGACCAGTGACAAGCCCAGTCCCAACCCCTCCCCACGTTGTTCATCCCCACGCACAAACGGCTGGAACATCGCCTGCTGCTTCTCCAGTGGAATCCCGATGCCGCTGTCCTGCACGCTGAAACCCCGGGCATTCAGGGTCAGCCTGATAAAACCGCTGTCAGTGTAATGCCAGGCGTTGCGCAGCAGATTGCCCATCACTGAACGCAAGAGCGGCGCGTTGAACAGTTCACCGGTGTCCTCGCAGGGCTCATAAATGAAGCGCAAGCCCTTCTCCTCGATGGGCTGGCGCCACACCTCGACCAACTCTTCGGCAATGTGCACCAGCGTGGTGGTCTGGCCCGCCGGGGCATTCCTGCCTTCGGTGCGCGCCAGCAACAGAAAGGTTTCGACCAGTTGGTTCATACCCGCCGTGGCCTTGCTGATGCGCTGCACCTGAATGCGTGAGCGCTCATCCAGCCGCGGGTACTCCATAAGCAATTCGCAGGACGTGGCCAGCACCATCAGGGGCGTGCGCAGCTCGTGGCTGACGTCGCTGGTGAAAAGTTTTTCCCGGCCCAGGGCTGCGCGCAGACGACCCAGGGTCTCGTCAAAGGATTTGGCCAGCGCCCCGACCTCATCCTGTGCGTAATCCTTGGCCAGCACCGGCGCCAGCTCCAGCAACTGATCGCGATGACGCACCTGCCCTGCCAGCCGCGACACCGGCGCCATGACCCTTGAGGCCAACAGCCGGCCCAGCAGAACCGCCAGCAGCACACTGAGAATGAAGCCCACCAGGACGATGCCGAACAGGATGCGCTCGCGCTTTTCGAACCCGCGTTGGTCACGCAATAACACATAGCGCCTGCCGCCGACGGATTCGACCATCGCGTAGTAAGAACGCTGGCCCCGAAAAAATTCCTGAAAGCCGGGCCGCAGGCCTTTCAGATCATCGACCATGGCGACATCGGCAACGCCATCATCGGCGTAGAACAATTCATCCTTCTCCGGCCGATGGCGCCAATCTTCGACGCGATCCTGAGTCAGCAACCGATGCAGGTTGCCGCCCAGGCTCATGATGGTCAGCCGTTTTTCCACCACGTGTACGGTCGCGATCACGCCCACGGCAAAAACGCCCGCCACCAACGCACTCATCAGGGCGAAGACGATGACAATCCGCTGTTTCAGGCTGTGTGTGATGTCCATGGGGTTCCGTGCATAGCGAGACTCTGGTGCGGGGCAACGCGCCGACCGGGCCGATTATCCGGATGCCATGTCATGGTTTTGTCAAAGCGTGGCCTCGCAAGCGAAATCTTGCTGCTCTGAACCTCAGTCCCGCACGCTCAGCGGGCGCATCACCAGCATCACCAGGGCGCAGCCGGCCATCAGCACGCAGGTGACGATGAACACAATGGGCATGCCGAAATGCCCGCCCAAGTAGCCGCCGGTCAACGGCCCCAGCACCTGGCCGACGTACTGGCTGGAGGTGGAATACCCCAGCATGCGCCCGGCGACGATGTCCGGCACCGAATGGCGGATGATCGCCGCGATGCACGGCAGCAGCCCGCCCAGGGCGATGCCCATCAGAAAGCGCAGCACCACCAGCTGCCATTCGTTGCTGACGAACGCCTGCGGGATCAGCAGGATTGCAGCGGCAGTCAGGCAGCCCATCACCACTTTCCAGTGGCCGATACGGTCGGCCAGCTTGCCGATGCGCGAGGCCGACAACACGCTGGCCAGCGCCGTCGCCGACATCACCAGCCCGGCCATCAGCGTGACGTTTTTCGTGTGCAGCTGGGTCAGGTACACCGTGATGATCGGCTCGATGGACATGATCGAAAACATCACCAGACTCGCCACCACGAACATGGTGATCACCGGTTTCTTGTCCGGAATCACGTCCCAGGGGCGCACCTTCGCAGGTTTGGCCTCGCCCGCAGCGCGCTTGGGCCGGGGCGCTTCCTTCATGAGAAACAACGTGGCGAGAAAGGTCAGGAATATCACCCCGCCCGCCAGAAAGAAGGTGTTACGGATGCCGATCAGTGGGGGCAGCATGCCGCCGATCAACGGCCCTGTGAGGTTGCCCGCCATGATTCCCGACGAGAGCATGCCCAGCGCCCAGCCGGATCGCTCCTTGGGCGTCTGGGTGGCCACCAGAATCGTCGCGCCCGAGGCATAGCCGCCGAGCAACCCGGCCAACAGACGCAGGCCAACCAACTGGTAGATGTTTTCCGCCAGGCCAATCAGCGACATGGCGATGGCCATGCCCAGGCTTGCGCGAATCAGCATCAGCTTGCGGCCGTAGCGGTCGCCCAATCGGCCCCACAATGGCGCGGTGAATGCGGCCGACAGGAAGGTCGCGCCAAAGGCCACGCCCGACCACTGCACGATGGCGGCCTGATCTGTGACGCCCAGATGCTCGACGTACAGCGGCAGAAACGGCAGCAACAGGGTCATGGCAACGATGGTGGTGAAGGCGCCGAACACGCAGACGACGAGGTTGCGCTTCCAGTGCTCTTCAACGATGCCTGCGGGGGCTTGGGCGGTCATCTTGACTCCGAGTCCGGGGAATATCCGCACACGGTAGAGGGTTGATCAGCATAAATAAAATTCATGTTTTTTATGGAGTGGATTCCTGGGTGGAATGCCTTGACCGCCGATGCTATCCAATCAGCCAATTGGCGCGCCCTTTGTCGCCGCCTACACTGCGCCCCACGCTTTGCAGGGATACCGAAGGTCGATGGACAAGCTGCTCGCTTTGAAGATGTTCGTGGAAACCGTCGACGCCAAGGGCTTTTCGGCAGCGGCACGCAAACTGGGGATCGCCACCTCCAGCGTGACGCGGATGATCGATTCGCTGGAAGCGCAACTGGGCACCGTGCTGTTCAACCGCTCGACCCGGCAAGTGACGGTCTCCGATGCGGGCGCGGCCTATTACAGGCGGGCGCGCAAGATCCTCGATGATGTCGCCGACGCCGATGCCACGGTCATGGACAGCGACGACGAACCCTCAGGCCCGCTGCGCATCTCAGTGCCCACCGCGTTTGGCCGGCGCATCATCGTACCGCGCCTTGGCCTGTTGATGCGCCGCTACCCTCGCCTGGAACTAGACATCACCCTGACCGACAACATCGTCGACCTGTTCGCCGAGCGCGTCGACCTGTCGATCCGCCTCGGCATGCCGGCGCCCATGGACGGCGTGATCTGCAAGACCGTCGGCCAGTTTCGCCGCCGGGTCATCGCCAGTGCCCAATACTTCGCCGAACACGGCCAGCCCGCGACACCCGCCGAACTGTCCGGTCACGACTGCCTGCGCTTCAACTTCGGTAACCCGCAACAGGCATGGACGTTTCTGTCCATCGAAGGCGAAACCCGCGTGCCGGTGAGCGGGCGCTTCAAAAGCAACAACGCCGAAGTGCTGCGGGAACTGGCGCTGGCGGGCTGCGGCATCGCCCTGCTGCCGGACTGGTTGATCGTCGATGACCTGGCCCAGGGGCGTCTGCTCGAATTGTTCGAACACACCCCGGCGTACCCGGACAACGCCAGGGGCGAGATTTCGGCGCTGTATCTGCCCAATCACCGGGGGTCAAAACGGGTAAAAGCGTTTATAGCGTTTATGCAGGAAATGCCAGGCGGCGCTCCACTATTGATGGGATAGCCAGTCATTATTCTGTGGGGTGGTCATTCATACACAGCGTGTCTCGCCCGCAGGTGTATTGCGATGATCCCTCGACGTATTTTTCAAGTGCGCCATGGAATAAACCCATGTCGGCAAGTTCCAGTAGAACCGGCAAGCGTCTTTTACCAAACATCGAACAATAGAAGTTGCCGGCGGCATCATCGCCAATGATGACGCCTATCGATAGACAGTATTTATTGCTGGACTAGCGGCCTTCCTAGAATGAACCTCATCAGCAAGGCCGTCCCCTGACCTTCTTGCGCTACCCGATGAGCTGGAGCCTGTCATGAAATACGCATTGTTCGCCGCCTTGTCGATGTTCAGTCTGTTTGCCTCGGCCAACGATAGCGCCAGCACGGCTCCAGCCCAGCAGGCGCAGTACGATTACAGCCATGACCTGGACATCGCCAAGATCGTGCGCATCAGTAACGCCAACGCCGCAGGCAGCGAATGCGGCCCGCTCAAGGCGCAGCTTGAATACGTCGACAGCAAGGGCGTGCGCCACAAACTGGAATACACCCGTCTGGGTGATGATTGTGAGAAAGGCTGAACTTCAAACATCGACGGTTAGGCCAAGCGTAATGATGAGTCTGTTTGTAATGCGTAAATCGACTATCGCTTTCGATAATAAGCCGTATTCAAAGCGACCATTTCCAATCGACCGATGTCACAACTTAAAGTGCGCTCAATACGCACTTTTTTGATTGATCAAAGACCGCTGGAGCCCTCTCATGAAATACGCACTGTTTGCCGCGCTGTCTGTCTTTAGCGCCTTCGCCTCGGCCAATGGCACCCTCAACGCCGCACCCGAATCGGTGCCGCCTGCGGTGGAATACAACTACGCGCAGCACCTGGACATCGCCAGGGTCATCAGCATAACCAGCGACAGCAATGTATCCACGGCATGCGGCCCGGTTGAATCGCACATGGTCTATGTCGACAGCAAAGGCGTGACCCACAACATGGCGTATACCCGCCTGGGTGAAGGCTGCCAGAACGGCTGATTCGCCACGCAGGGTTCTGCACAGTCGGCAAATGGGGTTAGAGTAGACGCGCTGGCTCCACGCCTGCGCATTCAGGCCGTGGGGCGCTTTCCATTCAATTGACTGAAGGAAGTCCCGCGTGAATCAACCGTCTCACCCAGCGAAGATTGCCGAATTGATCGTCGACGCCATGCGCGACGGTCATAAGATCACCGAAATCCGCCCTGATTACATCCCCGCCGATGCCGCTGGAGCCTACGCGCTGCAACGGGAAATCCTGCGCCTGCGTGAGACCACCGTCGGCGGCTGGAAGGTCGGGTCCAAATCCACCAGCGGCGGCCCGATCAACGGCGCCCTGCTCCCCGAAGACGGCCTGTTTGCCAGCGGCAGCCAGGTAGAAATCGTCGACTATCCGCATCCGATTCTGGAACTGGAAATCGCCTTTCGCCTGAACCGCGAATTCGCGCCACGGGCCGAGGCGTATTCCGACGAAGAGGTGCTTGCCAGCATCGGCTCCATGGGCGCGACTATCGAAATTGTTTCAAGTCGCTTCATTGCCTGGCCGAAAATAGATCCGCTCTTGGCGTTGGGCGATTTGCTCAACCACGGTGCGCTGATCGTTGGCGAGTTCGTGCCTTATGACCCCAGCTTCCCGTTTCTGGAACCTGCGCTGACCTTCACCTATGCCGACGAGGACATCGTGCCTGGCGACGGCGCTAACCCCGCGGGCGACCCGCGTCGTCTGCTACCGTGGCTGGTCAATCACCACACCCAGAATGGCCAGAGCGTGACGCCGGATCTGGTCATCACCACCGGTTCGTACACCGGCATGTACCTGACCAAGGGCCCGGGTGTGGCGGTAGGCGAGATTCGCGGGTTGCCGCCGGTTTCGGTGGAGCTGATCTGATGACTCCGTGCGGTCGCTGGCCTGTCGGTAACGCACGGTGACTGCGGGAGTGAGCTTGCTCACGAAGACGGACGGTAAAACGACATGGATGTGTCGAGTCCGCCGACCCTTTCGCGAGCAAGCTCACCCCTACGGACCTGTTTGCGAATCCGCAATATCCGGCGACCGCAAGCGCCCTCACCCCTGCTTCCAATACCCCGGCCGGTTGTACACCTCCTTCAGGAACGCGATGAAAAACCGCACCTTCGCCGGCAGGTAATGCTGCTGCGGGTACACCCCCTGAATGTCGTAACTGGGCAGCGCGAACTCGTCCAGCACAGTCAACAGCGCCCCGCTCTCCACCTCGTTCTGAATCTCCCAGGTCGACCGCCAGCACAGGCCTAATCCGCGTTTCGCCCAGTCGTAAAGCAACTCGCCATCGTTGCAGTAGAGGTTGCCCGCAACCTTGATCGCCACCTGCTTGCCGTCGCGCTGAAAAGTCCAGCCGCGATGCTGCCCGCCTTGCAGGTTGAACGACAGGCAATTGTGCTCGGCCAGTTCCTCCAGCGTCTGCGGCAGGCCATGCTCGGCGAAGTACGCCGGGGAACCGCAGACCACGCGTTTGTTGGCGTAGAGCTTGATCGCCACATAGTTGGGGTCGAGCACCTCGCCGATGCGGATGCTCATGTCATAGCCCTCGCGCACCAGATCGACCACGTTGTCGGTGAGGTTGAACGACAGCTGCAAATCAGGAAAACGCGCCTGAAATTCCGGCGCGTGCGGGGCCACGTGTTGACGCCCGAAGCCTGCGGGCGCCGAGACGACCAGGTGCCCGCGCACGCTGCTTTCGTTCTCGCTGATGCTGGCGTCCAGCTCCTCGAACGACTGCAGCACCTGCTTGGCGTTCTCAAGGTAGGAGTCGCCCGCATCGGTCAGGGCCAGGCCGCGGGTGGAGCGGTGAATCAGCTTAACCCCCAGTCGATCCTCCAGCGCGCTCAGGCGTCGGCCCATGATCACCGGCGTCACCCCTTCGACCAGCGCTGCCGCGGCAAAACTGCCGTGGGTGGCGACCAGCACGTAGCTGCGCACCTCTGTGTAACGATCCATTCGATACTCCTGATACCGACAGAACTGCCAAAAGCAGCCATTCACAAAAACTTCAATTCAAATCACGCTGTTTACGTACAAAAAATATCGAACACGTATAAAAATCAAAAGCGTTCAGGAGACTAACAAATGACCATCATGAGAGCCATCGAAGCCGCCGTTCTGGTGATGCGTCGCGAAGGGGTTGATACCGCATTCGGTATCCCCGGCGCTGCCATCAACCCGCTGTACGCAGCGTTCAAGAAACTCGGCGGCATCGATCACGTGCTGGCCCGCCATGTCGAAGGCGCCTCGCACATGGCCGAGGGTTACACCCGCGCCATCGCTGGCAACATCGGTGTGTGCATCGGCACCTCCGGCCCTGCCGGCACCGACATGATCACCGGCCTGTACTCGGCCTCCGCCGACTCGATCCCGATCCTCTGCATCACCGGCCAGGCGCCACGTGCCCGTATGCACAAGGAAGATTTCCAGGCCGTCGACATCGCCAGCATTGCCGCGCCGGTCGCCAAATGGGCGACCACGGTCATGGAGCCAGGCCAAGTGCCGTACGTGTTCCAGAAGGCCTTCCAGCTGATGCGCAGCGGCCGTCCGGGCCCTGTGCTGATCGACCTGCCGTTCGACGTGCAGATGGCCGAGATCGAATTCGACATCGACGCTTACGAGCCGCTGCCGGTCATCAAGCCACAGGCCAGCCGCAACCAGATCGAAAAAGCCCTGACCCTGCTCAACGCTTCCGAGCGTCCGCTGATCGTCGCCGGTGGCGGCATCATCAACGCCGATGCGTCTGATGCACTGGTGGAGTTCGCCGAGCTGACCGGCATCCCGGTGATCCCGACCCTGATGGGCTGGGGCACGATTCCGGACGATCACCCGCAAATGGCCGGCATGGTTGGCCTGCAGACCTCCCATCGTTACGGCAACGCAACGATGCTGGAATCGGACATGGTGCTGGGCATCGGCAACCGCTGGGCCAACCGCCACACCGGCACCGTTTCGGTGTACAGCGAGGGGCGCAAGTTCATCCACGTCGACATCGAGCCGACCCAGATCGGTCGCGTTTTGACGCCGGACCTGGGCATCGTTTCCGACGCAGGCGCCGCTTTGGCGATGTTCCTGGAAGTCGCTCGCGAATGGCACACCGCCGGCAAGCTGAAAAACCGCAGCCAGTGGTTGGCCAGCTGCCAGGAACGCAAGCGCACCCTGCAGCGCAAGACCCACTACGACAACGTGCCGGTCAAGCCGCAGCGCGTGTACGAGGAGATGAACCAGTACTTCGGCAAGGACACTTGCTACATCAGCACCATCGGTCTGTCGCAGATCGCTGGCGCGCAATTCCTGCACGTGTACAAGCCTCGTCACTGGATCAACTGCGGTCAGGCAGGCCCGCTGGGCTGGACCATTCCGGCAGCGCTGGGCGTGGCCAAAGCCGACCCGAGCCGCAAGGTCGTCGCGCTGTCAGGCGACTACGACTTCCAATTCATGATCGAAGAGCTGGCCGTGGGCGCGCAGTTCAAGCTGCCGTACATCCACGTCGTGGTGAACAACTCATACCTGGGGCTGATCCGTCAGGCGCAGCGCAACTTCGACATCGATTACTGCGTGCAACTGGCGTTCGACAACATCAACGCCCCTGAGCTGGAAGGCTATGGCGTGGACCACATCGCGGTCGCCGAAGGCCTGGGCTGCAAGGCCATTCGTGTCAGCGACCCGGCGCACATCCAGGCCGCGTTCGCCGAAGCCACCAGCCTGATGCAGCAATACAGCGTGCCGGTCGTGGTCGAGGTCATCCTGGAGCGTGTCACCAACATAGCCATGGGCACCGAAATCAACGCGATCAACGAATTCGAGTCGCTGGCCGACACCCGCGCCGACGCGCCAACCGCCATCAGCCTGCTCGACTGATCGACGCCACCGAATAAAGAGAAGAAGGAGCGAACCATGCCACGTTTGTGCGCCAACCTGTCCATGCTGTTCACCGAGCTGGACTTTCTGCAACGCTTCGAAGCTGCGGCCAACGCCGGGTTCAGCGGGGTCGAGTACCTGTTTCCGTACGACTTCAGCTCGGCGCAAATCAAGGCCGAACTGGACGCTAACGGGCTGACCCAAGTGCTGTTCAACCTGCCTGCCGGCGACTGGGCCAAGGGCGAGCGCGGGATTGCCTGCCACCCGGACCGGGTCGAGGAGTTCTACGCCGGGGTCGATCTGGCTATTGCTTACGCCAAGGTATTGGGCAACACCCAGGTCAACTGCCTGGCCGGGATCAAGCCACAGGGTTTCGATGATGCACTGATCGAAAAGACCTTCGTCGACAACCTCAAGTACGCGGCCGACAGGCTGCAGGCTCAGGGCATCGATCTGGTCATGGAAATGATCAACACCCTCGACATTCCGGGTTTCTACCTCAACACCACGGCCCAGGCCCTGGCGATCCGCGAGAAAGTCGGCAGCCGCAACCTGTCGCTGCAGTACGACATCTATCACATGCAGATCATGGAAGGGGATCTCGCCCGGACCCTGGAAAAGAACCTGCCGGTGATTCGCCACGTGCAACTGGCCGACAACCCAGGGCGCCACGAGCCGGGGACTGGCGAGATCAACTACGGGTTCCTGTTCGGGCACCTGGACAAGCTGGGTTATCGCGGCTGGGTCGGCTGTGAATACAAGCCGTTGACCACCACGGAAGCGGGGCTTGGCTGGTTGAAGACCCATAACCTGATCTAAGCGCTACGCCGACCGGGTTCCGACGCACGACTGGATCTGGAACTCGATCACGCTTCTGCCCGTAGGGCGTAGGAGCCGCCGGGGTGGCTCCTACGGCCTGCGGCCAGAATCAAAAGCAGAATCGCAGCAACAACAGAATTTCAGCGAATACCTAAATCGTGTTCGCTTCTCCAACAAAAGAGGAACATCTCATGGCTAACATCGGTTTCATCGGCACCGGCATCATGGGCCTGCCCATGGCAGAAAACCTGCAGAAAGCAGGTCACCAACTGTTCCTGTCCAAGCACTTCGTCGCCCCGCCCGCCTCCCTGGTTGAAGGTGGCGCGACCGTTTTGAGCAACCCACGTGAAGTGGCGCAGGAAGCCGAATTCATCATCGTCATGCTGCCTGACACCCCTCAGGTCAACGACGTGCTGTTCGGCGAGAACGGCCTGAGCGAAGGTACGGGCGCAGGCAAAGTGGTGATCGACATGAGCTCAATCTCCCCTTCGGCCACCAAGGCGTTCGCGCAAAAGATCAACGCCACCGGCGCGCAATACCTCGACGCCCCGGTGTCGGGCGGTGAAGTCGGCGCCAAGGCTGCGACCCTGAGCATCATGGTCGGCGGCAATCAGGGCACCTTCGACCGCGCCCTGCCGCTGTTCCAGACCATGGGCAAGAACATCACCCTGGTCGGTGGCAACGGTGATGGCCAGACCGCCAAGGTGGCCAACCAGATCATCGTCGCCCTGAACATTCAGGCGGTGGCCGAAGCCCTGCTGTTCGCCTCGAAAAACGGCGCGGACCCGGCCAAGGTGCGTGAAGCGCTGATGGGTGGTTTTGCTTCCTCGAAGATCCTCGAAGTGCACGGCGAGCGCATGATCAAAGGCACCTTCAACCCGGGTTTCCGCATCGCCCTGCATCAGAAGGACCTGAACCTGGCTCTGGAAGGCGCACGGGAGCTGAGCCTGAACCTGCCCAACACCGCCAACGCCCAGCAAGTGTTCAGCACCTGCGCGGCACTGGGCGGCAGCGGCTGGGACCATTCGGGCCTGATCAAAGGGCTTGAACACATGTCGAACTTCTCGATTCGTGGCGATCACAAGCCGGATTGAGTGTGACGCTGCGTATTTGGCGTTGTGGGAGTGAGCAAGCTCACTCCCACAGATTACGTTTCAAGTAAAAAGCCAGGCTCTCTCTCGGGAGCCTGGCTTTTTGTTTGTGATGTCGCTGAATCAGAACACGTTGATCGGATAATCGGCGATCAGGCGAAACTCTTTGGCGTCGCCATCCGGCTGGTCGCCGTTGGCGGTGTGCCAGGCCTGACGCATGCGCAGCGACAAATCTTTGGCCGGACCCGACTGCACCACATACTTAGCTTCCAGGTTGGTTTCGTGATGCTTGCCATCATCACCATAACCGCCGTAGGTGCTGTTGGAAGGCAAGTGCGAACCGTCAATGTCGTCGCCATTAACATAACGAACCATGAAACTCAAACCCGGTACGCCATAACTTGCCATGTTCAAGTCATAGCGGGCCTGCCAGGATTTTTCACCCGGGCCGTTGAAGTCGGAATATTGAATGGAGTTGGCGAGGAAGATCGAGTCGCCGGTATCACCTGCCCCGTTATTACCAAAAGCCACATAGTCGAAGGGGGTATCGCCGTGAACTTTCTGGTACGCCAGGGTAATGGTGTGGGCAGTCAGGAAAGAATAAGCCGCTGCCAGGGACCACGTGGTGTTATTGATATCACCGGCCTTGGCCGCGCCTGCGTCAGTGGTGCGATAGATGTTGAAGTCGAAGTTCACTGACTGGGTATCGGTCATTGGCAAGGTGTAGTTGGCGTTACCGTAGTACTGGTGCCAGACATCCTTGAGGTCAGATCCATACAGGCTGAACGTCAGGTTGTCGTTGACCATGTACTTGCCGCCGGCGTAATCGATGCTGCTCGCCTCGACGTTGGCGTAGGCCGCCCAGATACCGTGATCGTTGTTGGTGGTGACCGGGCCGTTACTGCCGGTGAAGTGGCCGCCATCGAGTTCCAGGTTGGCGATGTCGCTGCTCAGGATATTGAAACCCGTTGCGGTCTGCGGGAACAGACGCGAGCCACCGGCGGCAAAGACCGGCGCCTGGGGCTGAAGGTTGCCGTAGCGCAGTTCGGTCTTGGAAATGCGCATCTTGATCGCGCCGCCCGCCGTGCCGTAGTCGTCTTGCGGGTTGCCGTGGCTGTCCACAGGCAGGTTACCGGTGCCGGTGGTGCCGCCACCGCCGTCGAGCTTGATGCCCCAGTAGCCGTAGGCGTCGACGCCGAAACCGACCGTGCCCTGGGTGAAGCCTGAACTGAAATTACCCAGCACGCCCTGGGTCCAGTCCTTGCTGTCATCCTTGCCGTTCTTGTTGTCGCGGTTGAAATAGTAGTTCTTCAGATGCACCGTCAGGCTGCTGTCTCCGACAAAGCCCTTGGCGTCGGACTGATCACTGACAACCCCTGCCGATGCCAGTTGGCTCACACCCAGCGAAACCGCGAGGGTTACGAGGTTCCATTTCACAAACGTCATTGTTATCCCCTGTCTCAATTAAGGCCCAACGTTCCGCAAACCCCGAGATGCGAGGCATCCTCCTGAGTTCAGGCGAAGTAAGAAACGGTGGAATTCGCGCTATGGCAGAAGGGCTAAAACTTCAAGACCGTAATCAATAGTCACGGCAACACTACAGGCTTACGGCCCGTTTCTTTATTGTTTCTGCGAAGCGTATGGCGCTCCGATTGTCGCGGGTATGCTCCTCGCAACGAAAAAACTTGTAACATTTTTCCGCCGGGCGGTTCATGAATGGGTCGTGATAGTCACTATCGATCTTCGTAATAGTTCGAATGTAGCCTGCGGTGTTACCTTTGTCGGCGATGAAGCACACGAATCAATGGCCTGATGAATCCGCAGCATCAGGCGATCGAATCTTGCTCCACTTCATCATTCCTTTGGTAAGACTTTTTTAGCCACCCCACGTCAGTGCGGTGGCTTTTTTTATTAAATAATTATTTATGTTCGTTGCACTATCCGGTTAATCCAGCGTATTGCGGCATTTTAATATCACTGATCAACGTTCGGTTATTCGTAGAATCAGGCAAGTTCAGGTTGCTCAATTAATCGGTGTGATTCGTGGGCTTTCCAGCCCGCTAACGAACCCCGCGATTCGCTCACAGGCCTGCGCCAGTTGCGCCTCAGCCAAGGTGAAGGACAGGCGCACAAACCCCTGAGCCGGTTCGCCGAACGCAGCCGCATCGAGCACAGAAACCCGCGCAACTCTATATAGACGCCAGGCGAACTCCAGCGAGCCGAGTCCTGTTCCTCGCACATCCACCAGCACGAACATACCCGCATCGGGCGCCAGCACCGACAGCCCTGGGCAATCACTCAACCGCGCAACCACCAGGTCCCGACGCCGCCGATAGGTCTCGCGCATGCCCTGTGTCACTTGATCATGGGCGTGCACCGCAGCCAGCGCGCCCTCCATGACGAACCCCGGCAAGCCATACAACATACTCAACGCCAGGGTTTCGGCGTGGCTGATCAATTCAGCGTCTGCCACCATCCAGCCGATGCGCCAGCCGGTCATGGCGTGGGATTTCGACAGGCTGCCAATCACCACGCAACGCTGCTCCATGCCTGGCAGGCTCGCCAGGCTCTGATGCGGACGCTCGTAGCACAGGCTCTCGTACACCTCATCGACCACCACCCAGAGATCGTGCTCGATGGCGACGTCTGCAATGATTTGCAGCTCTTCGCGATTGAGCACCACGCCGGTGGGGTTGTTCGGGTTGGACAGGAAGATTGCCCGAGTGCGCGGCGTGACCACGCGCTTGAGTGCGTTTTCCCGCAGGCGAAACCCGTCGCTCGCCTCGCAGACCGCCCGCACCAGCGTGGCGCCCGAGGCCTTGAGCGTCGCCTCATAGGTGACGTACATCGGGTCGAGCACGATCACCTCGTCTCCTGCTTGCAACAGGCACATCGAGGCCATGAACAGTGCGTTCTGCGCACCCGCCACGGTGATGACGTTCTCCGCCTGCACCGGCCGGCCAAAACGCAGGGCATGGCGGTCGGCAATGGCCTTGCGCAAGTCGGGGCGCCCGGCGATGTCGGTGTAATGGGTGTCGCCCGCGCGCAATGCCTCAAGGGCGGCGTCGGTAATGAATTCAGGGGTCGGAAAGTCCGGATCGCCAATGCTCAGGATGATCACATCCTCACCCGCGCGCTGGGCCTCGAACGCTGCGTGGTGGATGTCCCAGGCCGCTACACCCTGACCGGAAATTCGCTCGACAAAAGGGGAAAAACGCATGCAAGAGTCTCGTTGAGGGGATGCCCGGTGATCCCGGGCGGCTGCTCCCAGCACGGCGTGGGACAACCGATGAACAGGCAACATAGTGAAATCTGACCGCTCGCTCAACTGCCAGATTGTTGCCACGTCTGTGGCGCTACGGGCTGGTGTTGTCCAGACAAAAGCACCTGGCGGACGATCTGGTTCAGGCCACGTGCGTGCGCGCGCTCGAACGCGCCGATCAGCTCATCTCCGGCACCCGGCTCGATCGCTGGCTGCTGTCGATCATGCATTCGATCTGGCTCAACGAAATCCGCGCGCAGCGCGTGCGTCAGGGCCAAGGCTTCGTCGATGCCGAGCAGCAATTGTCGTTCGACGGCGAAACCATCGCGCAGGATCAGGTGCTGGCCGCGCAGGTCAACAAGAGGGTCAACGCCCTGCCCGAGGCCCAGCGGGAAACAGTCTTTCTGACGTACGTCGAGGGGCTTTCGTACAAGGAAACTGCCGAGATCCTGCACATACCGGTCGGCACGGTGATGAGCCGACTGGCCGCCGCACGCTTGAAACTGGCCGAAACCGCACCACCACACGCCATGTCGGATAAATCGACAGGAGAACGGCGATGATTTACAGCAACGCGCAATCGCCACCGTCAGACGAACGGCTGGTGGCCTATCTGGACGACGAACTGGACCGCGAGCAGCGCCAGCAGATCGACCATCTGCTGCGCACCGAGGCGCCGGTGGCAGCGCGTCTGGATCAGCTCAAGCGCGGCGAACTGCCGTTCAGGCCAGCCTTTGACACGGTGCTGGACAAGGCGCCGACTCAACGCCTGCAAGCCATGCTCGACGCCTTGCCACCGGCCGTTGCGCCGCATCGGGGCACCATGAGCCGCCGGGGCTTCCTCGCCACGGCGGCCAGTTTCGTAATTGCAGGCATCGCCGCCGAACGGGCGTTCATGAACTGGCAGAGTGCCGAAAAAGACGAAGGCTGGCGCGGCTCGGTGGCCGAATACATGATGCTGTACACCCCGCAGACCCTGGACAACCTGACTGACGACGTTGTTTCCCCACACCGCGCAACTGAACTCGGTGGGCAAACAGCTGGGCCTGCCGCTGTCGCCTGCGGCCGTGACCCTGCCGGGTGCCGAGTTCCGTCGCGCGCAGATCCTCGACTACGAAGGCGTGCTCATCGGCCAGCTGACCTACCTGGACGCCCGCCACGGTCCTCTCGCGCTGTGCATCACCACCACGCGTGGGGGCGCCGAGAAACTCGCCAGCGAACAGCGTCTGGGTTTGAACGTGGTGTATTGGGCCAACCCGACCCACGCCTTCATGCTGATCGGCAAAAACCCCTTCGAGGACCTGGAGATCATGGCCCGTAGCGCACAGAGAGGCTTGCCCGCGTAAGGCAGCGATGCGGTTATTGACTGGAGTCGCGGCTGACTTTCTGGTCTAGTAGCGCTCGAATTTATCGAAACCGACACGTACAGGTTTCTCTCTCGAACGTTGCTGCAACGCTGCCGCGCCAGCGTTGCCGTAAAAACAAGGTGCCTTTGATGTCTGCCCATCGCCTGAAGCTCGCCCTCTCCTGCCTGCCGCTGCTGGCCTGCCTGACCACCTCCTCTGCCTTCGCCCATGCCCACCTGGAAAGCCAGCTGCCGGCCGCCGACAGCGAAGTGACCAGCCCCAAGGAGCTGCGCCTGAATTTCTCCGAAGGTGTTGAAGAGAAGTTCACCAAGGTTGCCATCAGCCTCGACGGCCCGGGCGACAGCACAGAAGTCATCCAGACCCAGAGCGTCACCACCGACCCCGCCGACAAGAAGGTCCTGATCGTCGTGCCGGCCGTGCCGCTGGCGCCGGGCAAGTACAAGATCGAATGGCACGCCGTGTCGGTCGACACCCACAAGAGCGAAGGCGTTTACCGCTTCAAGGTCACGCCATAACGCCATGCAGGATGGATTGATCCTGTGCCGGTTCGTGCATTTCGGCGCCGTTCTGCTGCTGTTCGGAGCTGGGCTGTTTCGTCACGTGCTATTCACGGCCTCCCTGCCCGGTTTTGAAACCACGGCGACCCGTCAGCGCCTCGATCGGGCGCTGCTGTCGCTGGCCGCCGTCGCCCTGCTCAGTGCCATTGGCTGGCTCATGGCGACCGCCGCCAACATGGCCGATGACTGGCGCGACGGCTTCGACCTTTCGACCAACGCCCTGGTGCTGGGCCATACGTTTTTCGGCCACGTCTGGATCATTCATCTGCTGCTGAACCTGCTGGCGCTGTTGTGCGCGCCGCGCCTTTCGCCGCGCCCGTTGCTGCTGATCAACACCCTGCTGTTGTTGACCCTGGCGCCAGCGGGGCACGGCGCGATGTTCGACGGCACTCAGGGCGCGCTGCTGATTGTGAATCAGATGTTGCACCTCACGGGCGTCGGCCTGTGGCTCGGCGGGCTGCTGATGCTCGCCGTGCTCTTGCTGAGTACATACGCCGTGGATTTGCGCGCCGTGCTGCTGCGCTTCAGCGGCATCGGTTACGGGCTGGTGGCGTTGATCATCGTCACGGGCATGATCAATGTGCGCGCGCTGAGCGGCGGCATCTGGCCTGAACCAGCGTTGGCGGGCTTCGGGCAGGTGCTTGCGTTCAAACTACTGATGGTCCTGTGCATGCTGGCGCTGGCCGGGGTGAATCGCAGCCTGGCCCGCGCGCCAACATTGAATCTCGCGATGTTGCGCGTCAGCGTGCTGCTTGAATGCGTGTTCGGCACCGCGGCGCTGGCAGCGGTTTCCCTGCTGGGTACGCTGCCGCCGATGCTGGCCTGAATTTGAACGCAAGACCCGGGGTTTCAGCCTCGGGCGCACCCGTTAGTCTGTGGCCCATCACGGTATTTGCAGAGAGAGCCGACCATGGCCCCGCGTAAATCTCAACAGGCTGCACGCCGCATCGAAGACGACCCGCGCTGGGCCGCCGTGCTGGCTCGTGATCCTGCGGCAGACGGCCAGTTCGTCTACGGGGTCCGGACCACCGGCATCTACTGCCGCCCCAGCAGCGTTTCGCGCCTGCCACGCCCGGAAAACGTGGTGTTTTTCGACACCGCCGAACAGGCCGAAGCGGCCGGTTTCCGCGCCAGCAAGCGCACCTGCGCCGACCAGACCCAGCTCGCCGAGCACTACACAGCCGTGGTCGAGCGCGCCTGCCGCCACATCGCCGAGGCCGAGCAGCCGTTGGCGCTCAACGAGCTGGCTGCGCGCGCAGGCATGAGCCCCTGGCATTTTCATCGGGTGTTCAAGACCGTGACCGGCCTGACCCCGAAAGCCTGGGCTGACGAGCAGCGGGCGAGCCGCATTCGCACCCGCCTGGGAGACGCCTGCACCATCACCGACGCCATGTACGACGCCGGCTTCAACTCCAACAGCCGCTTCTATGAGTCCAGCGCCAAGCTACTGGGCATGACCCCCTCCGACTACCGCAAGGGCGGCGCCAACCGCGACATCCGCTTTGCCGTGGGCGAATGCTTCCTGGGCTCGATTCTGGTGGCGCAGAGTCAGCGCGGCATCTGCGCAATTCTGCTGGGGGACGATCCCAATCAACTGGTGAAGGACCTGCAGGACCAGTTTCACACCGCCACGCTGATCGGCGGTGATGCGCAGTTCGAGCAGTTGATCGCTCAGGTGGTGGGGTTCATCGAAGCGCCGGGCCTTGGCCTCGATCTGCCGCTGGACCTGCAGGGCACCGCCTTTCAGCAGCGCGTCTGGCAGGCGCTGCGCAGCATCCCGCCGGGCACCACGGTCAGCTACGCCGAGATCGCCCAGCGCATCGGCGCGCCGACATCGTTTCGCGCCGTTGCACAGGCCTGCGGCGCCAACTCGCTGGCCGTGGCCATTCCGTGCCATCGGGTGGTGCGCAGCGACGGCGGGCTTTCGGGCTATCGCTGGGGCGTCGAACGCAAGCGTCAGTTGCTCGAACACGAAGCGCTGGCTCAACGCTCCTGACCCGGCCGTTACGGCAAACCGGTGTAACAGCTTGGCCCTTGAGAAACCCTGACAGAGGCGTAGTTTTCGTCCCGGACACCTGACCTAGGAGCATGGACGTGCCTGCCATTTTTCAACCGTCGAGCACCACCGACCCCGCCTTCTGGCTGATCGCCGATCAGCTCAACAGCCGCAGCGAAAGCGAACGCCTGGCCTATATCCGCTCAGGCTTCCCCCCAGGGTGGGTCAAGGCCGTGCGCACCGCGTTCCACCTCAACAACAGCCAGCTGGAAACCCTGCTCAACACGTCAATTTCAACCCTGGAGCGCCGCTTGAAACAGCGCCGTCCGCTGGATGTGGTCGGCTCGGAGAGGCTGGACCGAGTCGCCTCGCTGGCCGTCAAGGCCGCTGAAGTGTTCGACGATCAAGACACCGCTCGCCACTGGATGATGACCGCCAACCGCGCGTTGGACGATCAGACGCCGCTGACCCTCTGCGAAACCGAAATCGGCGCTAGCCAGGTGCGGCGGGTGCTGGCGGCGCTGCAACACGGCGGGGTCATCTGATGCTGGCTTTCAGAATCGCCAGCCCCGGTGAGGTGTCGGACCTCACCGGACACAGTGCAGCGCTCCACGGCGGCCGCTGGAACCTTCCAGACCAGCCTGCTCTGTATCTGGGACTGAGCCCGGCAGGCTGTGCGCTGGAGGCCATGGTCATCGCCGGACACCTGCCCCGCCTGCCGCTGAAACTCTTGCAGCTTCGGCTGCCCGCTGACCCGGCCCTCTATCTGCAACCGCGGTTGACGGAGTTGCCCGAAGGCTGGAACGCGCTGCCAGCCGACCGCCCCAGCATGGCGTTCGGCAGCGACTGGCTGAGGCGAGGCGAACAACTGGGGCTAATCCTGCCGTCGCTGGCCATCGACCAGACACGCTGCCTGATGATCAACCCGCAACACCCTGCCAGCCTTCAGATCGAAGTGCTGCACATCACGGATTTCGCCTTCGGCCGTCCTGCCAGCCACGTGCCGCCTTAGCGTTGGGTATCGACCACCACGCGCCCGCGAATCTGCCCGTCCATCAAGCGGTGGGCTGTTTCGATGACCTCGCTCAGGCCGATTTCATGGGTGATCAACTCAAGCGCTGTCGGGTCGAGGTCGGTTGCCAGTCGCGCCCAGGCGTCGATGCGGTCTTGCCGCGGGCGCATCACGCTGTCGATGCCGGCCAGGGTCACGCCGCGCAGAATGAACGGCGCCACCGAGGCGGGGAAATCCATGCCTTGCGCCAGACCGCAGGCGGCGACGGTGCCCCAATAGCGTGTGCTCGCACAGATGTTTGCCAAGGTGTGGCTGCCCACCGAATCGATGGCCCCGGCCCAGCGCTCCTTGGCCAGCGGGCGGCCAGGCTCGGACAGCGTCGCACGATCGATGATGTCCGCCGCGCCGAGTTGCTTGAGATAATCGCTTTGCGACACCCGCCCGGTGGATGCCACCACGCGATAACCCAGCCTGGCCAGGATCGCGATGGCAAAACTGCCGACGCCGCCGCTGGCCCCGGTGACCAACACCTCGCCTTTATCCGGGGTCACGCCGTTCTTTTCCAGCGCCATGACGGCGAGCATGGCCGTGTAGCCTGCCGTACCGATGGCCATGGCCTGCGCTGGCGTGAACGCCTCTGGCAGGGAGATCAGCCATTTGCCTTGCAACCGCGCCATCTGCGCCAGCCCACCCCAATGGCCTTCACCGACACCCCAACCGTTGAGCAGTACTTGATCACCGGGTTTGAAATCCGGGTCGCTGCTGTCCTGCACCGTGCCTGCCAGGTCAACGCCGGGCACCATCGGAAAGCTGCGCACGATCGGGCTTTTGTTGGTGATAGCCAATGCATCCTTGTAATTCAGCGTGCTGTGCGTGACCCGCACCGTGACGTCACCGGCGGGCAGTTGCGCCTCGTCGATCGCGGTGAGTTTGACGTGATAGCCGGTGTCGTCCTTGTCGATCAAGATGCCGTTGAACATGCCTTGCCTCCGATATAGACCGCTCGTCTATAAATAGAGCCGCGACATCACCGTGGCAAGCCACGGAGAAATCCGGCGATGAATGTATTGAGGGGTGCGTCGCTTTTTACGAGCCGGGCGCGCAGCACTGCGCCTTCCCAGCCGATCCAGAAATACGCCGCCAGCTCGGCGCTGTCGGCATGCACCGGCAGCTCGCCTGCGCGCTTGGCGGCGTCAAAGCAAGCCCGCAGTCGCTTTTGCCAGTCGAGAAAAATGGCTTCAAGCGCGTCGCGAAAGCCTTCCGGCAGCACGCTGACTTCCTGCCCCATGTTGCCGACCATGCACCCACGGCGGTAACCATAACGGGCCATGCTGGCCTTGGAGTGCTGAACGAAACCGGCCAGGCGCTCCAGTGGCGTCAGCGACTCATCGAGCAGCCAACGGTCAAGCCTGCGGGCGAAATAACCGGCGTAACTGGCCAGTACATCGAGGCCGTACGCCTCTTTGCTGGCGAAATAGTGATAGAACGAGCCCTTGGGCACGCCGACGCGCTTGAGGATGCCGTCGATGCCGGTGGCCATGAAGCCCTGCTCGGTCAGCACTTCGACGCCGCAACGAATCAGCGCTTCGCGGGTGTCGAAGTCATCGGGACGGGCGATTTTCGGAGGACGCCCGGGGCGCCTCGGTTTTGCAGTGATCTCAGCCATGGGGTTGCATATTAGACTGATCGTCTATTAAATCAACCGCACTTTTTGAAACCTTCGCACACACAGAGTCCAACACGAAGACGATGACCGCATTGAAGGTCTCGCACCCTCAGCACACTGCGACTTTAGCCTCTGGAGAATCTGCCCATGATCGCCTGGCCCGACACCCGCATCCTCAAGCTGTTCGGCATCGAAGTCCCGATCCTCCTCGCGCCCATGGCTGGCGCCGCTGGCTCTGCCCTGGCCATCGCCGTAGGCAAGGCTGGCGGGCTGCCTTCCCTGCCCTGCGCCATGCTCAGCCACGAGCAGATTCACGAAGAGGTCGCGCTGATTCGTGCCGGCACCCACGCGCCGCTGAACCTGAACTTCTTCAGCCACCAGAACCCCGACGCCAATCCTGCGGCCGACAAAGCCTGGAAAGCGCTGCTCAAACCTTATTACGCGGAACTGGGCGCGGACTTCGATGCGCCAACACCCACCTCCAACCGCGCGCCCTTCGATGACGCCAGCTGCGCGCTGGTCGAAGAACTGAAACCCGAGGTGGTCAGCTTCCACTTCGGCCTGCCTGGCGCTGACTTCGTGCAGCGTGTCAAAGCCACGGGCGCCAAGGTCATTTCCTCGGCCACCACCGTTGAAGAAGCCATCTGGCTGGAACAGCATGGCTGCGACGCAATCATTGCCATGGGGTATGAGGCGGGCGGCCATCGCGGCATGTTTCTCAGTGACCAGCTCTATACCCAGGTGGGCACCATGGCCCTGGTGCCGCAGATCGTGGACGCAGTGACCATTCCGGTGATCGCCGCAGGCGGTATTGCCGACAGCCGTGGCATCGCTGCGGCATTCATGCTCGGCGCCTCGGCCGTGCAACTGGGCACCACCTACTTGTTCAGCCCGCAAGCCAAGGTGTCGAAACTGCACCAGGCCGCTTTGGCCAACGCTAAAGACAGCCAGACCGCCCTCACCAACCTGTTCACCGGCCGCCCGGCGCGGGGCATCGTCAATCGCATCATGCGCGAGATCGGACCAATCAGCGCGGCCGCCCCGGCATTCCCTACTGCAGGCGGCGCCTTGATGCCCTTGCGCAGCAAAGCCGAACCGCAAGGCAACGACGGCTTCATGAACCTCTGGGCCGGTCAGGCCGTGGGCATCAAGCACGCACTGCCGGCTGAAGAACTGACCCGCCAGCTGGCAATTCAGACGCTGGAGAGATTAAGCGGTTACAGAAACTGACTGGCGAGGCAAAAAACAAGCTTCCTTGAGGTGATGACTCGCTATATATTCCGGTGCATAGCGTTTGGCCGCTATCTGGCCGATGCCCGTCATCACCTCATAAAAGACAACACGGAGCTGTTTCATGCGCGCAACGCCCCTTCGCGTCACCTTCAAATCCCTGGCTGTAGCGATCGCCGCCCTGTCGGCCACCAGCGCATTCGCCGATGAAGTCCAGGTCGCCGTCGCGGCCAATTTCACCGCGCCGATTCAGGCCATCGCCAAGGATTTCGAGAAGGACACCGGCCACAAACTGGTGGCCTCCTTCGGCGCCACGGGCCAGTTCTACACCCAGATCAAGAACGGCGCGCCGTTCGAAGTGTTCCTCGCCGCCGACGACACTACCCCCGCCAAGCTGGAAAGCGAGAACGAGATCGTCAAAGGCTCGCGCTTCACCTACGCCGTCGGCACGCTGGCCCTGTGGTCGGCCAAGGAAGGTTACGTCGATGACAAAGGCGCCGTGCTGAAGAAAAACCAATACCAACACCTGTCCATCGCCAACCCGAAAGCCGCGCCTTATGGCCTGGCCGCCACTCAGGTGCTGGAAAAAGAAGGCCTGACCGAAGCCACCAAGGCCAAGATCGTCGAAGGCCAGAGCATCGCCCAGGCCTATCAGTTCGTGCAGACCGGCAACGCCGAGCTGGGTTTTGTCGCGCTGTCGCAAGTCTATAAGGATGGCAAGCTGACCAGCGGTTCCGCATGGATCGTCCCGGCCAACCTGCATGAGCCAATCAAGCAAGACGCCGTGATCCTCAACAAAGGCAAGGACAACGCGGCGGCCAAGGCGCTGATGGAATACCTCAAAGGCCCGAGAGCCGCTGCCGTGATCAAGTCCTACGGGTACCAGCTGTAGATGCCGCTGGACAGTGCCGACCTTGCGGCCATCTGGCTGACGCTGAAACTGGCGTCGCTGACCACGGTGATCCTGCTGATCGTCGGCACCCCCATCGCGCTGTGGCTGGCCCGTACCCGCTCCTGGCTCAAGGGGCCGGTGGGTGCGGTAGTGGCGCTGCCTCTGGTGCTGCCGCCGACGGTGATCGGGTTCTACCTGCTGCTGTTGCTGGGGCCTGACGGCGCTGTGGGGCAACTGACCCAGAGCCTCGGCCTGGGCACGCTGACCTTCAGCTTCACGGGGCTGGTCATCGGCTCGGTGCTGTATTCGATGCCGTTCGTGGTGCAGCCCCTGCAGAACGCCTTCGTGGCCATCGGCCCGCGGCCCCTTGAAGTGGCCGCAACCTTGCGCGCCAGTCCGTGGGACACCTTCTTCTCGGTGGTGCTGCCGCTGGCCCGCCCCGGTTTCATCACCGGCGCGATCCTCGGGTTCGCCCATACCGTGGGCGAGTTTGGCGTGGTGCTGATGATCGGCGGCAACATCCCGGAAAAAACCCGGGTGGTGTCGACACAGATCTACAACCACGTCGAGTCCATGGAATATGTACAAGCCCATTGGCTGGCCGGTGCCATGCTGGTGTTCTCCTTCCTGGTTCTGTTGGCGCTCTACTCCAGCGGCAAGACCAAATCGGCCTGGAGCTGACGCGTGACGACCTCAACCCTCGAAGTCCGCCTGAACGTGGACTTCCCCGAATTTGCCGTGAACGTCGACCTGTCTTTGCCGGGGCGCGGCGTCACGGCGCTGTATGGCCATTCCGGGTCCGGCAAGACCACCTGCCTGCGTTGCATCGCCGGGCTGGAAAAGGCTGCCAGCGGCTTCATCTCGATCAACGGCGACGTCTGGCAGGACAGCGACAGGGGCATTTTCGTCCCGCCGCACAAGCGCTCGCTCGGCTACGTGTTTCAGGAAGCCAGTCTTTTCCCGCACCTCACCGTGCGGGGCAATCTGGAATTCGGCCTCAAGCGCATTGCCGCCCGCGAGCGCCAGGTCAATCTGGAGCAGGCGACGACCCTGCTGGGCATCGATCATCTGCTGACGCGCCAGCCCGACAAGCTCTCCGGCGGCGAACGTCAGCGGGTTGGCATCGCCCGTGCCCTGCTCACCAGCCCGCGCCTGTTATTGCTCGACGAGCCCCTGGCGGCGCTGGATGCCCACCGCAAGAGCGAAATCCTGCCGTACCTGGAACGCCTGCACGACGAACTCGACATCCCCATGCTCTACGTCAGCCATTCCCAGGATGAAGTGGCGCGTCTGGCCGATCATCTGGTGCTGCTCAGCGACGGCAAGGCGCTGGCCAGCGGGCCGATTGGCGAAACCCTGGCGCGGCTCGACCTGCCGCTGGCCATGGGCGATGACGCGGGGGTGGTGATCGACGGCGCGGTCATCGCCTATGACGCCGCATACCATCTGGTGACCGTACGCATCCCGAAGAGCGATCTGACCCTGCGCGTCGCCCATTGCGCGCTGGAAATGAGCAAGCCCCTACGCTTCAAGGTGCAGGCGCGGGACGTCAGCCTGTCGCTGCAAGCGGACGATCAGAGCAGCATCCTCAATCGCCTGCCGGTGACGGTGGTCAGCGAAATCCCTGCCGACAACGCCGCCCACGTACTGGTGCGCCTGGACGCCGACGGCACGCCGCTGCTGGCGCGCATCACCCGGTACTCGCGGGACCAACTGCACCTGCACCCCGGCCAGTCGTTGTGGGCGCAGATCAAATCGGTGGCGCTGCTGGCTTGAGCCGCGCTCCCACACCCTCAATCAAATAATCGGCACCACTGCGCACCTGAACGGTCAATACAAAGACCAGCATTCAGGATTGCACTTCATGTCGGACGCCCTCTCCCCCGAAGACCTGCCCAAGGATCTGCACTACGTCGATGACAGCCAGCCGGGCTTCACGCGCAAGATCCTGCGCGGCAAGTTCGCCTATTTCGACACCGACGGCGAACGCATTCGCGACGAGGCCGAGATCAAGCGCATCAACGCGCTGGTCATCCCGCCTGCCTATAAAGATGTGTGGATCTGCGCCGACCGCCAGGGCCACCTGCAGGCCACCGGGCGCGATGCCCGCGGGCGCAAGCAGTACCGCTATCACCCGCGCTGGCGGGAGGTGCGCGACGAGAACAAATACTCGCGCATGATCGCCTTCGGCATGGTTCTGCCCAAAGTGCGCAAGCAACTGGAGGCGCAACTGGCGGCGCCCGGCATGGGTCGGGAAAAGGTGATGGCGGCTGTGGTGTCGCTGCTCGACCAGACGCTGATCCGCATCGGCAACAGCCAGTACGCCCGGGACAACCGTTCCTACGGCCTGACGACCTTGCGCAACAAACACGTCGACGTGCACGGCAGCAAGATCCTCTTTCAATTTCGCGGCAAGAGCGGCGTCGAGCATCAGGTCAGCGTCACGGACCGGCGTCTGGCCAATATCATCAAACGCTGCATGGAGCTGCCGGGGCAGAACCTGTTTCAGTACCTGGACGAAGACGGCCAGCGCCATACCGTCAGCTCTTCGGACATCAATCGTTACCTGCACGACCTGACCGGCGCTGACTTCACCGCCAAGGACTACCGCACCTGGGCGGGCAGTGCGATGGCCCTGGCGACCCTGCGCAAGCTGGACTGGGAGCCAGAGGCCGACGCCAAGAAACACATCGTCGCGATGGTCAAGGAAGTGGCCCGTCTGCTCGGCAACACCCCGGCGGTGTGTCGCAAATGCTATATCCACCCGGCGGTTCTGGAGGCCTTTGTCATTGGCGAACTGGCCAAACTGCCCCGCTCACGCCAACGCAAGGGCTTGCGCCTGGAGGAGGTCGCGCTGGCCGGGTTTCTCCAAGGCTTGCAGGCCGCTGAAGCGCTGCGCGAAGCCAGCGAAGAGACGGCCTGATCCGCCAAATCATCCTCACGCGCGTGCGGGACAGGTAAGCTGCCCGCACTGACACTGCACACCAAGGCCCGTTCATGACCACAGCGCCCCACCTGCCTGACAACGCCGAAACCCAATCGCCTCTCTCGCTCACTGTAGCCCCCGACCGGCCGGGGTTCGTGCGGGTGCGAGGCGCTCGCGAGCACAACCTCAAGGACGTCGACGTCGACATCCCCCGCGATGCGTTGGTGGTGTTTACCGGTGTGTCGGGTTCGGGCAAATCGTCACTGGCGTTTTCGACGCTCTATGCCGAGGCCCAGCGCCGTTATTTCGAATCCGTGGCGCCCTATGCGCGACGCCTGATTGATCAGGTGGGCGTGCCCAACGTCGATTCCATCGAAGGCCTGCCACCCGCCGTCGCCTTGCAGCAACAACGCGGCACGCCCAGCACGCGCTCGTCGGTGGGCAGCGTGACGACGCTGTCGAGCCTCATCCGCATGCTCTACTCGCGCGCTGGCCACTACCCGGCCGGGCAGCCGATGCTCTACGCCGAAGACTTCTCGCCCAACCTGCCGCAAGGCGCCTGCCCCGAATGCCACGGCCTGGGCCGCGTGTACGAAGTGCCGGAAGCGCTGATGGTGCCCGACGACTCGCTGAGCATCCGCCAACGCGCCGTGGCGTCGTGGCCATTGGCGTGGCAGGGTCAGAACCAGCGCGACATTCTGGTCACACTGGGTTACGACGTCGACATCCCGTGGCGCGATCTGCCGAAGAAGCAGCGCGACTGGATTCTGTTCACCGAAGAGCAGCCCACCGCGCCGGTTTACGCAGGCCTGACGCCGGAAGAAACCCGCGTCGCGCTCAAGCGCAAGCTGGAACCCAGCTACCAAGGCACCTTCATCGGGGCGCGGCGCTATGTGCTGCACACCTTCACCCATTCCCAAAGCGCCCTGATGAAAAAGCGCGTGTCGCAGTTCATGCGTGGCAGCCCGTGCCCGCTATGCGAGGGCAAACGCCTCAAGCGCGAAGCGTTGTCAGTGACCTTCGCCGGGCTGGACATCGGCGAGCTGTCGCAGATGCCGCTGTTGCGCCTGGCCGAAGTGCTGCGCCCTGTGGCTGAAGGTCATGGCGACGCAGACACCTCCATCGAGAAGACCCTCGCCGCACAGCGCATCGCGCAGGACTTGCTCGCGCGGGTCAGCACCCTCACCGACTTGGGTCTGGGCTATCTGGCCCTTGATCGCAGCACACCCACGCTGTCCTCCGGCGAGCTGCAACGCCTGCGCCTGGCCACCCAACTGGGTTCGCAATTGTTCGGCGTGATTTACGTGCTGGACGAACCCTCCGCTGGCCTGCACCCCGCCGACAGCGAAGCGCTGTTCGCTGCCCTGCAACAACTCAAAGCCTCAGGCAACTCGCTGTTTGTGGTCGAGCATGACCTGGAAACCATGCGCCGCGCCGACTGGCTGGTGGATGTGGGCCCTGCGGCCGGCGAACACGGCGGCCACGTGCTGTACAGCGGCCCGCCCGAAGGTCTGGCGCAGGTCGAAGACTCCAAAACCCGCGAACACCTGTTCGCCGAACACAGTGAACTGCGCATCCAACGCCGCACGCCGAAAGACTGGCTGCGCCTGGAAGGCGTCACCCGCAACAACCTCAATAACCTGTCAGCGGCGTTCCCGCTGGCGTGCTTTACCTCGGTCACCGGCATTTCCGGTTCGGGCAAATCCAGCCTCGTCAGCCAGGCGCTGCTGGAACTGGTCGGCGCCGAACTGGGTAAGCCTGCACCGGCCAATGATCAGGAAGAGCCGAGCCTGGAAGACGACGCCCCGCAATTAACGGGCGGGCGAATCGCCGCTGGCCTGGAATCGATCAAACGCCTGGTGCAGGTCGACCAGAAACCCATCGGCCGCACGCCGCGCTCCAACCTTGCGACCTACACAGGCCTGTTCGACAACGTGCGCAAACTCTTCGCCGCCACCGAGCAGGCGCAAACCGCAGGCTTTGATGCCGGCCAGTTCTCCTTCAACGTCGCCAAAGGCCGCTGCGAAAAATGCGAAGGCGAAGGCTTCGTCAGCGTCGAGCTGCTGTTCATGCCGAGCATCTACGCGCCCTGCCCGACTTGCCACGGCGCGCGCTACAACCCGCAAACCCTGGCGATCCAGTGGCAAGGCCTGAACATCGCCCAAGTGCTGCAACTCACGGTCGACCAGGCCGTCGAGGTGTTCGCTGAACAACCCGCCGTACTGCGCTCACTGACCGTGCTGCGCGACATCGGCCTGGGCTACCTGCGCCTGGGCCAACCCGCCACCGAACTGTCCGGCGGCGAAGCCCAACGCATCAAGCTGGCCACCGAACTGCAACGCAACGCCCGCGGCGCCACCCTATACGTGCTCGACGAACCCACCACGGGCCTGCATCCCAGCGACGTCGACCGCCTGCTCAAACAGCTCAACACCCTGGTCGACAACGGCCACACCGTGATCGTCGTCGAACACGAAATGCGCGTTGTCGCGCAGAGCGACTGGGTCATCGATATCGGACCGGGCGCGGGGGATCAGGGCGGGAAAATCGTCGCCAGTGGTACGCCAGAGAAGGTCGTGAAGGTGAAGGCGAGTCGCACGGGGCCGTTTTTGGCCAAGGTATTGGCAGACATCAAGGAATGACCATGGCATTCGATTGGCACTCAGACCGCATCACCCGCACCACGGCGCTGGACAAGCACTACCGCAACACCCAGAACGTGCGCCGGTTCCTCACTTCGCAATGCGGCGATGCATTCAAGTTCGACCGCACCTTCATGGCCTGGATCAAAGGCCAGGAGGGGTTAACTATGGGCGATATTGCGGATGAGTGGCTGCGTTTGAATCGGTGAGCCAACGCTGATACCGGTACGATCGAAAGTAGAGCGACGAGCCCGCGATTGCGATTTTCTTCATAACGCAGCCATGGCGACTTGTATCGTAAAGCGATCCAGGTTGCCTACAGCTGCTGTCTCACATCCGACCCCGCTAGAACTATCAAATAAGGGCTCTAAGAGACCACCTGCAGGGTATCCGCCGAGAAAAAAGTCAGATCTATCGCGGCCGCCGGCCACATGGGAAGCAGTCACACGCCAGTACTCAACTCCATCCACCGGCTACAAGGCCCGCAAAGCCAACGGATGCCGTGAATGCGGCGGCACCGGAAGACGCCGAATGCATTTCGGATTCCAGCCGTCACCGCCATCATGTCTATCCGCCCCCTTCCCCATCATCCACATGACTGCCAGTGTGTGGCGGGCACGCAGTTCACAAGAAAAGTCGGATGTTGATGGCAACGAGGAATATTGCTGTGATCAGGCCTGGAGCACCTGAAAGCCCCATGAAAATGAAGGTGAACAGGTTCAGGAGGCACGCCATGGCGGACAGTAGAACGAACGCCCCGCCCTGCCAATCGCCCGCTACCCACTGCCAAACTGGCCGAAGTAGCCAGGCAGCGATGAACAGGTACATGGTAATGCCGTCGACACGGCGAAAAGCGCGCCGGAGCACCGGCCCAAGATGATCGTCTTCCCTTAGCAAAACACTGCTCCATGCTTCGAAAGCCGGACTCTATCACCGTCTGTTTATCGGTGCGGGAAAACCAATCAGGCGATGCTCAGCAGCCGCGCGGGCGGTTTCTCGTCCGCCTTGAGATACAGGTAGTCCCGCCAACCTCGGAATGCACGCTGCTGCCGCTCGAAGGCTTCCTGCCATTGAGGGGTGCCGACTTGGTCGACGCCGATAGCCATCATCTGCTCAGTCGCGTCATCCAGCTCCTTGACGAGGTCGAGCGCGTTTGGTGAATCAATAGGTTTCGGTCGCATAAATTCCATTTCCTTTGGCTTCCTGATTGAGTAGCCAACTCCTTGATAGTGCGAGCGTTCCGACGAGCGGCTATTTCCAGAGAACCACTAAGTCTGCTGTTCAAAGCAGGAAGGAAAGCTGAACGCGCTCATTGATTAGCATGGAGCTAAACCAGTTTCGCAATTTGGGTGCGAAGGCAGGTATGGACAACGGCGATATCATCCAGGGGAGGCACCAGCTTGGGCATACGACCATCGTGACAACTGAGAAGTAAGTGCGTGACAGGAAGAATTGCGGACCGGCAGGTTTTCTGCGAACCAGAATTAGAGGGAGGAATCGAGGATCGCAGCTCTGCAATCCTCGATTTGATTGGTGCCCCGAGCCGGAGTCGAACCGGCACATCCTTTCGGACGACGGATTTTAAGTCCGGTGTGTCTACCAATTTCACCATCAGGGCGGTGTTGCGTGTCGCTCATCCGGGGCCTGTAAATAACCGGCTTTCGATGTCGACAAGAGCTGGGAATATATACATCCCTACCCGGTGAAGCAAGCTTGAAACGCTTCAAAATACATCTGAAAAGTGTTTCAAGCGCCAATAAAAAAGCTCTGTAAATCATTGATCTACAGAGCTCATTTATAGTGGAGGCCGAGGTCGGAATCGAACCGGCGTAAACGGATTTGCAATCCGCGGCATAACCATTTTGCTACTCGGCCCCAAACACTTAACGTTCCAACCACTAACGCTAAATGCGTACAAACTGGAGCGGGAAACGAGACTCGAACTCGCGACCCCGACCTTGGCAAGGTCGTGCTCTACCAACTGAGCTATTCCCGCTTGGTGTGGGCGCCATTCTATAGATTCAAATGACCCCGTCAACCCCTTGATTTAAAAATACTTATTTTTCTTCCGTGGTCGTGCGCAAGTGAGGCCATGCCGCGCGCAGGTATTGCAACATCGACCAAAGGGTCAGCCCCGCCGCCACCATCAGCAGCACATAACCCAGCACCACCCAGAACGTGAACGCCGGTGGGTTGGCCAGCAGGATCACCAGCGCAAGCATCTGCGCCGCCGTCTTCCATTTGCCCAGATTGGACACCGCCACTTGGGCGCGGGCGCCCAGTTCGGCCATCCATTCGCGCAAGGCGGAAATCACGATCTCGCGACCGATGATCACCGCTGCCGGCAGCGTCAGCCAGAAATTGGCGTGGACCTGCACCAGCAGCACCAGCGCAACGGCCACCATGAGTTTGTCAGCAACCGGGTCGAGGAACGCGCCGAAGGGCGTGCTCTGTTCCAGTCGGCGGGCCAGATAGCCGTCCAGCCAGTCGGTGGCGGCCGCAATGGCGAATACCGTGCTGGCCGCCATGTAGCTCCAGTGATACGGCAGGTAGAACAACAGAATGAAGATCGGAATCAGCAGGACACGTAATACGGTGATCAGATTAGGGATATTCATCGGCACAACTGGCTACGAGGTGAGCGGGCATTCTACTCGCTGTGCAGGCTTGCATAAATCGACTCTGCGAGCTTTTTGCTGATTCCGGGTGCTTTGGCGATTTCTTCGATGCTGGCGCGGGACAATTCCTGCAGCCCACCGAAGTGTTTCAACAGGTCACGACGGCGTGTCGGCCCGACACCTGCAACGCCCTCAAGGGTCGATGTGCGGCGGGTCTTGCCACGGCGAGCGCGGTGTCCGGTGATTGCAAAGCGGTGGGCTTCGTCGCGAATCTGCTGAATCAAATGCAGCGCGGGCGAATCGCCCTTGAGCGTGAATTCGTGGGCAACGTCATTCAGGTACAAGGTTTCAAAACCGGCCTTGCGGGTGGTGCCCTTGGCGACGCCCAGCAGGATCAGGTCCGGTACCGCGAGTTCGTTGAGCACGTCGCGGGCCATGTTCAACTGGCCCTTGCCGCCGTCCACCAGCAGGATGTCCGGGAGCTTGCCGGCGCCATCGTTGATCTTGCCGAAACGCCGGGTCAGGGCCTGGTGCATGGCCGCGTAGTCGTCACCTGCGGTCACGCCTTCGATGTTGTAGCGACGGTAATCGGACTTGATCGGCCCTTCCGGCCCGAACACCACACAGGATGCCACGGTCGCTTCGCCGCTGGAGTGACTGATGTCGTAGCATTCCAGACGTTGCGGCGGCTCATCAAGCTTGAGCACTTCGGCCAGCGCGTCGAAGCGGGCGGCGACGTGCTGACGGTTCGCCAAACGCGCCGACAGCGCCTGCTCGGCATTGGTGACGGCCAATTGCTGCCAGCGCGCACGGGTGCCGCGCACCCGATGGCTGATGGTGATTTCACGCCCGCGGGAGGCATCGATGGCCTCAATCAATGCAGGGAAGTCTTCGTTGACCACGTTGACGATCACCTCTCCGGGCAATTCGCGCTCGCCGCCGCCCAGGAAATATTGAGCGAGGAAGGCCGACATCACTTCGCCGACCTCCTCTTCAATTCCCACTTGCGGGAAGAAGTTCTTGCTGCCCAGCACTCGGCCGCCACGTACGCTGATCAAATGCACGCACGCGCCGCCCGGGTTGACGAACGCTGCGACCACATCCACATCGCCCGTGCCGCCGTCCATGCTTTGTTGATCCTGTACGCGCCGCAGCAGGGCAATCTGATCGCGCAGCTCGGCGGCGTGCTCGAAGTCGAGGGCCATCGCCGCCTTTTCCATCAGCGCATTCAGCTCGTCGCTGAGGGCATTGCTGCGCCCTTCCAGAAACATCACCGAGTGACGCACATCTTCGGCGTAAACCTGCGGCTCGACCAGATTGACGCAAGGCGCCTTGCAACGTTTGATCTGATACTGCAGGCACGGCCGCGTGCGGTTCTTGTAGAAACTGTCCTCACACTGACGCACATGAAAGGCTTTCTGCAGGATGCTCAGACTCTCGCGAATCGCCCCGGCACTCGGATAAGGCCCGAAATAACGTCCCTTGGCCTTTTTCGCGCCGCGATGAATGCTCAGGCGCGGAAACTCGCCGTCGGACAAATGCACGTAGGGGTACGATTTGTCGTCGCGCAAGAGAATGTTGTAAGGCGGGCGCGACTCCTTGATCAGGGTCTGCTCCAGCAACAACGCCTCGGTTTCGTTGGCGGTGATGGTGGTTTCGACTTGGGAGATACGCGCCACCAGCGCGCCGGTTTTGGGCGCGTGACCGGTTTTGCGGAAATAGCTGGCGAGGCGCTTTTTCAGGTTCTTGGCTTTTCCCACATAAAGAAGCCGCCCCTCGGTATCGAACATGCGATACACACCGGGACGGCCACTGCAGGTGGCAAGAAAGGCGCTGGAATCAAACGGTTGGGTCATTTCAGGCGCTGGCATCGACCATGCCGTGACGCACAGCCAGCAAGGCCAGCTCGACGTCACTGCCGATCGAGAGTTTCTCGAAGATACGGTAGCGGTAAGTGTTCACGGTTTTGGGGGACAGGCAAAGCTTGTCGGAAATGGTCTGCACCTTCTGGCAACCGACAATCATCAGGGCGATCTGGATTTCCCGCTCGGACAAGAGATCGAACGGCGAATTGCTGGTTTGCGGCTGGAACGATTTGAGCGCCAGCTGTTGGGCAATCTGCGGGCTGATGTAGCGTTGACCGGCAAACACCAGGCGAATGGCCTGCACCATTTCCGTCAGTCCCGCGCCTTTGGTCATGTAGCCCGCCGCGCCAGCTTGCAGCAGACGGGTGGGAAACGGGTCTTCCTCACACACCGTGACGGCAACGACCTTGATATCGGGGTGGCTGCGCAACATTTTGCGCGTGGCTTCAAGACCGCCGATGCCTGGCATCTTCACGTCCATCAAGACGACGTCAGGTTTGAGCTCGCGGGCTTTCTTCAAGGACTCTTCGCCCGAATCGGCCTGCCCTACCACCTGCAGACCATCGATGTCAGCGAGCATGCGCGTGATACCTGTCCGAACCAGATCATGGTCATCGACAACCAGCACCCTAATCAAGCAGACACCCCACAAAACGATTTATGACGATTGCTCGTCACCTTAGCAAAAAAAAAAGTACAGGGCCTAGCGCGAAACACTGTTTCGGCGGGCCATGCCAGAGAATCCGTAAAGAGAACGACAAGCTATCATTACCGGCGAGCAAACTTGCAAAAAATCTTCAAACGCACGCTTGCGGTAATGAAATCAATCTTCCTCGGAGGCAACTTTCTTTTCAGCTGCGTAGGTGGCCTTGTACTCGGCCAGCGTGGTGGTCAAGCGCAGAATGGCGTCCTGATCCTCTTTAACCAGCGTGCGGTAGCTGCCCAACACCCATTCCTCGACCTCGCTGAGATTGTCGATCGGTGCGGGTGTGTGCGACCCGGTCAGCACGTAAAGCACATCGACGCCCCTGGCAGCGACGGCGGCCAGATAGTCAGCTTTTGGCGTACGATCACCATTTTCGTATTTGCCCTGGGCGTTAGGCTCAACGCCGCCGATTTCTCCAAACGCTCGTTGCGACAAACCCAAGCGCTCGCGTTCTTCCCTAAGCCGGGCTCCAATTCCACTCATTTGAATGCATAACCTTGTTGACCCCATCCTTACGAATGGTAGAATCCAGATAAATTTAAACAGACTTGAACGGTTTTGAACTATGCCCGGAATACGCACCGCAGCACAAGCCAAGGCCTGGCTGGAACAACAGGGCAAATCTGTTCAAGAGTTTGCTCGGGAAAACAGCGTAGACCCGGCCACGACTTATCAGATTTTGTCCGGGCGCAAAAAAGGTCGTCGCGGAGAATCCCACAAGGTCGCGGTGCTGCTGGGTATGAAGATAGGGGTGATACCGACGCCATCGACGCGCGATGACAGTACGAGCGAATAGCTTAATCAAGCCCTGCCAGACAGGATATTCCTAAAGTTAACCAATCAGAGTGACAGATCAGACCGCTGCGCAATTAAGTGCACCATTAAAAAGTGCGGCAGATATCCTTTAACGCTCATCGACTGCACGCTCCATCCAAAACAATGCAGCCTCTTCCCCCACTTGGGTGTAACCGAGCCTGAGATACAACCCGATTGCCGGATTGCTCTTGAACACCTTGAGCCTTGAGCTCGCGCATTGCCGGTCCCAGGCCATTTGCGCGACCCATTCCATGACCCACGCGCCGACTCCCTCTCCCCGATACGCCTCGATCAACTGAACATCGCGCACGTACAGGTAGCCCTTTTCGGTGGTCAGCCCGAGAAAACCAATCACCTGCCCGGCCTTTTCAATCAGATAACTCTCGCGAGTCGGCCACTCGGCATCGAAGGCTTCGGGTTGCCAGATCAGGCCGTAGCGCGCGTAATAGTCGCGCATGTTGACGCGCGTCAGCTCGCGGGCAAAGTGCAGATGCTCATCTGCGGCGGGCGTTAGGCGCAACGACTGACTTCCCATGATTGATCCTCCTGATCCCTTCTGACGACACTCTATCCACTGCGCACACTGCGGCTCAATCAAGCTGATTGAATTTTCCAATTGAATAATCGCACAGGCCTGAAGTAAGCTCGCTCTCATTCTTTGGAGACACACGATGTTGTATTCTTCCCATTCACAGCTTCAGCACCCTGCCGACGCATTGCGTCAGGTGGCGGATCTGGCTGCCTGGGAAGCAACTGCCGCAGTCTCTGTTGCTTCTTATTTTTATGGGTATTGGTTTAGCCACTGGCGCGCCTGATACCCAACCGGCGCCCACGAATAACGGGACGCCAACCAGAGTTAACTCTACCCCCGGTCGGCCTCCCGATCGGGGGTTTCGTTTTTTTGGCCTTTGTAAAACTGACTAACGCTTCGAATCGAGGACACCGCACATGAACTACAGCACCTATTACCGCAACGACATCGACTTCGCCTGGCGATTTAGCAACCTCCGTTCGGGACAGCCAGCCGCCTCCGATCGGTCACTGACAGGTGGCAACCCAACACATCCGGCCCATACGGCCAATTGTCGAACACCCCAGTAGGTCCGCGCGGGACAACGCCCGCCGACCAGGAAGCCCTATCCATGAATTCGTCCGTCGCCGCTCAAAACCTGTCCGACCTGCCGTCCAGCCCTGTGACCCTGATCGACAGCCACCCTGCCCCACAACGTCTACCCAGCACCCTGGCGCTGAAAAACCAGCTGCCACTGAATGCCGCGCTCACCGACCAGATCGCCGCCCACCGCCAGTCGGTCCGGGCCATCCTCAATGGTGAAGACTCGCGCCTGCTGGTCGTCGTTGGCCCCTGCTCCATCCACGACCCCAAATCTGCTCTGGAATACGCCGAACGCCTGGCCAATCTGGCTACCGAGGTCAGCGATCAAATGCTGCTGGTAATGCGCGCCTACGTCGAGAAACCTCGCACCACCGTGGGCTGGAAAGGCCTCGCTTACGATCCTCATCTGGATGGCACTGACGACGTGGCCGCAGGCCTGACGCTGTCCCGTCATTTGATGCGCGAGATGGTCAGCCTCGGTTTGCCGATCGCCACCGAGCTGCTGCAGCCCATGGCCGCTGGCTACTTCGACGACCTGCTGAGCTGGGTCGCGATTGGTGCGCGCACCACCGAATCACAGATTCACCGTGAGATGGCCAGCGGCCTGCAAATGCCGGTGGGCTTCAAGAATGGCACCGACGGCGGACTGTCGGTGGCCTGCGACGCGATTCGCTCGGCTTCCCATGCCCATCGCCACTTCGGGATTGATCGTCATGGTCATCCAGCAATCATCGAAACCCGGGGCAACCCGGACACCCACATCGTGCTGCGCGGCGGGCACAGCGGACCGAACTTCGATGCGCAGAGTGTGGACAAGGTCAACGCCAGCCTGGACAACAACCGCATCGCCGCACGCATCATGGTCGACTGCAGCCACGCCAACAGCGGCAAGGACCCGCTGCGTCAGCCGCAGGTGTTCAACGATGTGTTGCAGCAGCGCCTGGCCGGTAATCGCACCCTGATCGGCATGATGCTGGAAAGCCACCTGTTCGAAGGCTGCCAACCCCTGAGCGAATCCCTGCGCTACGGCGTGTCGATCACCGACGGCTGCCTGGGCTGGGACGGCACCGAGCGCCTGCTGCGTGAGGCCGTGGACAAACTTCGCTACCGGTAATGTCTGCACACAGGAAGCAGGCTCAGCGCCTGAGGCCTGCTTCCTTGAAGCCTGTCACCGCGAGCAGCAGGCAGGCTTCAATTTCTGGACGAGGGTTGTAGGACGCGCTGTCAGCCTCCTTCGGACGCGTCACATTCCTGGGGCAGACCAAGACTCAACACCCTCTAGACCGAGCCTTACGCTTCACCCCTTCCTATTAAAGTGTTTTGCTGACATCTCGCATCTATCGCCCACGACTTCTTTTCGAAGTGATTAATCTCGCTCGCCTGAGTCACGGGAGAGCGCCACCATGGATGACCCACGCATCACCACCAAATACCCGATCCTGCTGGTTCACGGCCTGTTCGGATTCGATCGCATCGCCACCTTTCCGATGTTTTACGGCATCAGCCAAGCCTTGGAGGAAGCGGGATGTCGCGTACACATTCCGACATTGTCGGGCATCCACGACAACGAGACTCGCGGCGAGCAGTTGCTTGAGCAGATCGAACGCTTTCTCAAGCGCACCGGTTACCTGAAGGTCAATATGATCGGTCACAGCCAGGGTGCGTTGACCTGTCGATACGCCGCGGCTGTGCGTCCGGATCGAGTCGCCTCAGTCACCTCCGTCAGCGGTCCGAACCACGGTTCGGAAGTGGCAGACAAGGTGCGTCGCGCATTCGTGCCTGGCGAGATACCTGAACAGCACGCTGCGCGAGTGGTGGCCAACTTCGGTTATTTCCTTTCGCTGCTCAGCGGCAATCCGGGCTTGCCTCAGGACCCACTTCGCGCACTTGACGCCCTCACCACCGAAGGCGTCGCGCAATTCAACCGCGCCTACCCTCAAGGCCTGCCACAGCAATGGGGTGGCGAAGGCGAAGAGCGCGTGAACGGTGTGCACTATTACTCCTGGAGTGGCTGCATCAAGGACTCTTTGCTGAGCGAGGGGCAAAACGCCCTGGACCCGCTTCATTTGGCCTTGCGCAGCTACGCGTTGCTGTTCGAGCGCGAAGCCGCTGACAACGATGGCCTTGTCGGGCGTTACAGCTCGCACTTGGGCAAGGTCATCCGCTCCGACTACCCGATGGATCACGCCGACACCATCAACCAGACAGCGGGGCTGGTGCGTAACGGCATCGATCCGGTCCAGTTGTATGTGGAACACGCCGCCTTGCTGATGAGCAAGGGACTATAGTCGTTGCAGCAGCAATCGCGACGCTTGGTGGGTGAACTGGAACTTTCTCGGGAAAACCCTCCCTTAATCCGGTAGGCTCTTTCCTTTTTTTCCACAGGAGTACCTTCCCATGGCTAAAGCCACTGCCCGTCACATCCTTGTTTCCAGCGAAGAAAAGTGCAACGAACTCAAAGCCCAGATCGAAGGCGGCGCTGATTTCGCCGAAGTCGCCAAGGCCAACTCCAGCTGCCCTTCAAGCCGTCAAGGCGGTGACCTGGGTTCGTTCGGCCCTGGTCAGATGGTCAAGGAATTCGACACCGTGGTGTTCAGCGCACCGATCAACGTGGTGCAAGGCCCGGTGAAAACCCAGTTCGGTTATCACCTGCTGGAAGTGACCAGCCGCCAGGACTGATCCTGCGCAACGATTGTCAGCAACGGCCCGCCCTGAAAAGCGGGCCGTTTCCATTTAGTGCGCAGCAAACCACTGCTGTATCGATTCCGGCAGAGAAATTGCTTCGTTTTGGAGCGCTACACAGACGGATCGTAGGCAATGCCTTACAGACCTTGCGGACGCAGGCTGCAAGTTAACGACCACAGACAGTGTGCGGTTACAAAGATCTCGGTATTCCGGTACCTTGCCACCGGAGGTAACGAACAAGAACAACCGGATAAATCCACCGGGTAGGCAGCAATCGCCCGCTCATGACCTTCAACCCTGATGTTGCTCACCAACGTCAGTCAGGATTTGTGTAATGCGTTTTGTTTTTTCATCGCTGATGGCTGCAACACTGATCCTGGTTACGGGTTTTCAATCCCTGTCCGCTGCTCCACAACATGCACTGACCGTCTACGGCGAAGCCCCGCGCTACCCGGCCGACTTCAAGCATTTCGACTTCGTCAATCCGCACGCCCCAAAAGGCGGCAGCATGCGCCGCTCGGCGCAGGAAATCGGTCAGTTCGACCACATCATGCCGTACATCGACAAAGGCACCGGCGTGTCTCAGGTCAATGGCCTGCTCTACTCGCCGCTGGCATTCAAGTCCCTGGACGAGCCCTACACCGTCTATGGCCTGATCGCCGAGAAAATGGAGCGCGCCCCTGACGGCATGTCGCTGCGCTTCTTTCTCAACCCCAAGGCGAAATTCTCCGACGGCACGCCCATCACCGCTGACGACGTGCGCTTCACCTATAACCTGCTGATGACCCAGGGCAGCCTGTCGTATCGCACCGAATTCGGCGATGTTCAGGGCGTTGAGGTCGAATCGCCGACCACCGTCCGCTTTGACTTCAAGAGCAACGAAAGCCGCACCCTGCCCCTTGATCTGGCCTCCCTGCCGGTGTTTCCCGAGCATTACTGGAAGGACAAGGACTTCGCCAACGGTGGCGGTTTCGATATCCCGCCCGGCAGCGGACCGTATCGCATCGGCAAGGTCGACCCCGGCCGCAGCATCACCTTCGAGCGCGACCCGAACTGGTGGGCCAAGGATCTGCCGGTCAATCGCGGCCTGTACAATTTCGATCATTTCAGCGTCGAGTACTTCGGCGACACCGACGTGGCCCGCCAAGTGCTGCTCGGCGGCGGTTACGATTATAACCGCGAGTATTCCGCCACCGGCTACGCCGTCCGTTATGAAAGCCCGGCGTTGACCGAAGGCCGCCTGCAGCGCGCCCATCTGGCACCGGGGGCCGTGCAGAGCTCCCAGGGTTTCGTGTTCAACCTCGACCGGCCGAAATTCCAGGACCGCCGTGTGCGTCAGGCGCTGGCCATGCTCTGGGACTTCGAATGGACCAACAAGCAGATGATGCGCAACGTTTATGTGCGTCAGAACAGCTACTTCTCTAATAGCGAACTGGCGGCCACCCAGCTGCCGACCGAGTCAGAGCTGAAGATCCTCGAACCGCTGCGTGGCCAGGTCCCGCCAGAAGTCTTCACCACTGTGTTCCAGACGCCCAAGACCGATGGCACCGGATTTATCCGCGACAAACAGCTGCAAGCCCTGGCTCTGCTTGAGGAAGCCGGCTGGATGCCCAAGGGCGACAAGCTGGTCAATGCCGCGGGTGAGCCCCTGAGTTTTACCTTCCTCAATGGCCAGAGCGGCTTCGAGAAGATTCTGTTGCCCTACAAACGCAACCTGGCGCAGATTGGCATCGATTTCGAGATTCGCCGCATCGACTCGGCCCAGTACCTGAACCGGGTCATGGCGCGCGATTACGACATGATCGTGACAGGCTATGGCGTCTCGACCTCGCCGGGCATGGAGCTGTACAACAACTTCGGTTCCAGGGTGGCCAGGGACTCCGGCTCCAGCAACTATATGGTGCTGCGCGATCCGGCCGTAGACACGCTCATCAACGGGCTGGCCAAGGCCGACAGCAAACCGGCCATGATCGACTACGCCCACGCGCTGGACCGCGTGCTGCAGTGGGGCTTCTACTGGATTCCCAACTACTACCCCCCAGGCTCCTCCACGGTGTGGTGGAACCGTTTCGGTATTCCCAAGGTGCAGGCCAGCAACAGCGAAGCCATTGACACCTGGTGGGAGTTGAGCCCGCAAGCGTTGACAACCGAGCAGTTCGCCCAACAACGGGGTGACTCGGCCCTTCCCTGGGAGGTGAAGTAATGTTCGGTTACCTGATGCGGCGTCTGCTGCTGATCATCCCGACGTTGTTCGCCATTTTGCTGGTGAACTTCTTCATCGTGCAGGCAGCGCCCGGCGGCCCGGTGGAACAGGCCATCGCCAAGCTGCAAGGCGTGGCCGGCGGCACCATCGGCGCTGGCCATACCGAGACCATGAACGCCGGCCAGTCCCGCGCCAGTCGCGGCCTGGACCCCAAGCTGATCAAGGAAATCGAACACCAGTACGGCTTCGACAAGCCGCTGCATGAACGGCTGTGGCTGATGTTGAAGAACTACGCCCGGCTGGACTTCGGCAACAGCTTCTTCCGCGGCGCCAAGGTCACCGATCTGATCCTGCAGAAGATGCCGGTGTCGATCTCACTGGGCCTCTGGGCCACGCTGATCACCTACCTGGTGTCGATCCCGCTGGGCATCCGCAAGGCGGTCAAGCACGGCAGCCATTTTGATATCTGGAGCAGCACCGCGATCATCATTGGTTACGCGATGCCGGCCTTCCTGTTCGCCATGCTGCTGGTGGTGCTGTTCGCCGGGGGCACTTCGCTGAGCTGGTTCCCGGTACGCGGGCTGGTTTCGGAAAACTTCGATCAGATGACCACCCTGGGCAAGATCGCCGACTATTTCTGGCATCTGGTTTTGCCTGTTGCATCACTGGTGATCGGCGGTTTCGCGACGCTGACCATTCTCACCAAGAACTCCTTTCTCAACGAAGTGACCCGGCAATACGTGGTCACCGCCCGGGCCAAGGGCCTGAGTGAGCGGCGCGTGCTCTATGGGCATGTGTTCCGCAACGCGATGTTGCTGGTCGTGGCGGGTATTCCGCAGGCGTTTATCAGCGTGTTCTTTGCCGGTTCGCTGCTGATCGAGGTGATTTTCTCTCTCGATGGCCTGGGACGCATGAGTTACGAAGCAGCCGTGTCGCGGGATTATCCGGTGGTGTTTGGCTCGCTGTTCATCTTCACCCTCTTCGGGCTCTTGATAAAACTGGTCGGGGACATCTGCTACACCCTGGTCGACCCGCGAATCGACTTCAGCTCGAGGAATGCCTGATGCGCAGACTTTCTCCAGTGGCGCGCCGTCGCTTCGAACGCTTTCGTAACAATCGCCGTGGCTGGTGGTCGCTGTGGCTGTTCTGCGGCCTGTTCGTCATCAGCCTGTGCGGCGAGCTGATCGCCAACGACAAACCCTTGGTGCTCAGTTATCAACACCAATTGTACTTTCCGGCGTTCAAACGCTACACCGAGCAGGAGTTTGGCGGGCAACTGCCTTTCCAGCCGGACTACCGCAGCGACTACGTACGTCAGTTGATCAGCAAGGGCGACGGCTGGATGCTGTTCCCGCCAATTCCCTTCAGCGACGACACCCCCAACTACGACCTGAACAAGCCCGCGCCGAGCCCACCCTCGACCGTCAACTGGCTGGGTACCGACGATCAGGCCCGCGACGTGTTGGCCCGGGTGATTTTCGGTTCACGCGTGTCGATCCTGTTCGCTCTCGCCCTGACCGTCATCAGTGCGCTGATCGGCATTGCCGCCGGCGCCCTGCAGGGCTATTACGGCGGCTGGGTGGATTTGATCGGCCAGCGCCTGCTGGAGGTCTGGTCAGGGCTGCCAGTGCTTTACCTGCTGATCATTCTGTCGGGCTTCGTCGAGCCGAACTTCTGGTGGCTGTTGGGCATTATGGCGCTGTTCTCGTGGCTGGCGCTGGTGGATGTGGTACGCGCTGAGTTCCTGCGCGGGCGCAACCTCGAATACGTCAAAGCCGCCCGCGCCCTGGGCCTGGACGATCGCAAAGTGATCATGCGACACATCCTGCCCAATGCCATGAACGCAACCCTGAGCTACCTGCCGTTCATTCTCACCGGGGCGATTTCGACCTTGACCGCCCTGGATTTCCTCGGTTTCGGCATGCCCGCAGGCAGCGCTTCACTGGGAGAACTGATCGGTCAGGGCAAGCAAAACCTGCAGGCTCCATGGCTGGGCTTCACGGCGTTCTTCACCCTGGCGCTGATTCTGTCGTTGCTGGTGTTCATTGGCGAGGCGCTGCGTGACGCCTTCGACCCGAGGTCCTGACATGTCTGAAAACCTGATTGAAATCCGCGACTTGTCGGTCTCATTTAATGGCAATACTGTCGTCAGGAATCTGAGCCTGGACATCCCCGCTGGCCAGTGTCTGGCGCTGGTGGGCGAATCCGGCTCCGGCAAATCGGTGACGGCGCATTCGATCCTGCAACTGCTGCCACAGGCAGGTACGATCAGCACCGGCAGTATTCGCTATCGCGGTCAGGAGCTGTTGGGGGCCGACGTCAAGAAGATGCGGCAGATCCGCGGCAACCAGATCGGCATGATCTTCCAGGAACCGATGACCTCGCTGAACCCCTTGCACACCGTGGCCAAGCAGATCGGCGAGACCCTGCTGCTGCACAAGGGCCTGAGCGGCAAGGCGGCGCAAGCACGCATTATCGAATTGCTGGAACTGGTGGGTATTCAAAACCCCAAGAAGCGTTTGAAGGCCTACCCCCATGAGTTGTCAGGCGGCCAGCGTCAGCGGGTGATGATCGCCATGGCTCTGGCCTGCGAGCCGGAACTGCTGATCGCCGACGAGCCGACCACTGCGCTGGACGTCACGGTTCAGCGCAAGATTCTGTTGCTGCTCAAAGAGTTGCAACAACGTCTGAACATGTCTCTTTTACTTATCAGCCACGACCTCAATCTGGTCCACAGCATCGCCCAGCAGGTCTGCGTGATGCGTGCTGGCGAGATTGTCGAGCAGTCCAACTGCCACACGCTGTTCAAGAACCCGCAGCACCCTTACAGCCAGCTGCTGCTGGACGCCGAGCCTGCGGGCGAGCCCCTGCCCCGGGACACTCGAGAGAAAGTCCTTGAAGTCGAAAACCTGCGGGTGTGGTTTTCGTTGGGCGGCGGCATCTTCAATCGCCATCATGAATACCTCAAGGCTGTCGACGACATCAGTTTGAGCATCGAGCGGGGCAAAACCCTGGGTATCGTCGGTGAATCCGGCTCCGGAAAATCGACACTTGGTCAGGCCATCCTGCGCTTGCTGGAATCGCGTGGCAGTATCCGCTTCAAGGGTCATGCGCTGGACAGCCTGAATCAGAAGCAGATGCGCCCGTGGCGCAAGCAGATGCAGGTGGTGTTCCAGGACCCTTATGGCAGCCTCAGCCCGCGCATGTCGGTGGCACAGATCATCAGCGAGGGGCTGGAAGTCCACAGCGAACTGGACAAGGTGTGCTGTGAGGCCGAAGTGGTGCGCGTGCTGGAGGAAGTCGGTATCGACCCGTTGAGTCGGCATCGCTACCCCCATGAATTTTCCGGCGGTCAGCGGCAACGTATCGCGATTGCCCGCGCCCTTGTGCTCAAACCTGCCTTGATTTTGCTCGACGAACCCACCTCTGCGCTGGATCGTACCGTGCAAAAACAGGTGGTGGCGCTGCTGCGCCAGTTGCAGGAGAAACATGGCCTGACGTACCTGTTCATCAGCCACGATCTGGCGGTGGTGCGGGCGCTGGCCCACGACCTGATCGTGGTCAAGGACGGCAAGGTGGTCGAGCGTGGCGCCAGTCACGACGTTTTCGATGCGCCGCAACACCCGTACACCAAGGAATTGCTGGCAGCGGCACATCCGGGTTTCAACTGAAAAAAAGCAAAAACCAGCAGTCTGTGCGGCCAGATGCCGGGACGGGAACGACGGAACAGTGCATGAAAGACAGTGACAGCCTCAAGGATTACCGACGCGTACGGCGGCTAGCGATCCGTTCGCTGTTTGAAATCATCGAGCAGTCCAGTGAAGGTACTGTGATCGTCGACAAGGAAGCGCGAATCGTCTGGATCAACGAGCGCTACGCCCGGCGCTTTGGCCTGGAAGACGCCAGCCTTGCCGTGGGCCAGCCTTGTGAGAAGGTGATTCCGGGCAGCCTGCTGCGTCAGGTGGCCAGTAATGGCCAGCCGATCCTGCTGGACATGATGGACACCGCCAAGGACCCGCTGGTGGTCATGCGCCTGCCGATTCATGACGACATGGGCGGCGTGATCGGCGCCATCGGTTTTGCCCTGTTCGATGAACTGCACGCGCTTTCGCCGCTGCTCAAGCGCTACCTGAGCATGCAGCAGGAGCTGGCTTCGACGCGCTCGTTGCTGCGCGCACGGCAGGCCAAATACAGCTTCGCCCACTTCATCGGCACCAGCGCGGCGAGCCTGGAAGTCAAACGCCGCGCCCGACGCAGCGCCAGCACCGAATCCCCGGTCCTGCTGCTGGGTGAAACCGGCACCGGCAAAGAGCTGCTCGCCCACGCCATCCATAACACCTCGCCCAGAGCCCACAAGCCATTCGTCAGCATCAACAGCGCGGCCATTCCGGAAACGCTGCTGGAGGCCGAATTCTTCGGCACTGCGCCCGGCGCCTTCACGGGGGCCGACCGTCGCGGTCGTCAGGGCAAGCTGTTCCTGGCCGAAGGCGGCACGCTGTTTCTCGACGAAATCGGCGACATGCCCTTGCCCCTGCAAAGCAAAATGCTGCGCGTGTTGCAGGAAAAGGAGTACGAGCCTGTCGGCTCCAACGAGATGATCAAGAGCGACGTGCGCCTGATCGCTGCGACGTCCACCGACCTCGAAGCGGCGATCAAGCGTGGCGATTTCCGCGCCGACCTGTATTACCGGCTGAGCGTGCTGCCCATTGAAGTGCCGCCGTTGCGCAAGCGTCTGGACGATCTCCCGGCGCTGAGCGAGGCGATTCTCGAAGAGTTGCGCAGCCAGCACGAGCTTGAGCCCGACGGCATGGCCGTGCTCGAACAGCACACCTGGCCGGGCAACATCCGCGAGCTGCGCAACGTGCTGGAGCGCGCAGCCTTGCTCAGTGACGACCTGCACCTGAACGCCGATGACATGCGCACCGCCATCGGTACGCTGGTGCCTCACGAAGGCGCTACGGTCGTGAAGCAGCCGGCCAGTGAGTCCCAGGAGCCCTACAGCGAGGCGCGGGAGCGGTTTGACCGGGAGTTGATTCAGGCCAGGCTCGCGCAATGCCGGGGCAATGTGGTGCTGGCGGCCCGGCAGTTGGGGCTGGGGCGGTCGACGCTATACAAGAAAATGGCGGCCTTGGGGATTGTCGAGTCTCATTAAAGAGACTCTCTGTCTCCGCTTATAGACAGGCGTTCACTATCCTGTAGCCGCGCGGCTTGCGAGCGTTGTCGTCCGTAAAATCGATGTCACAGGCAAGCCGGAGTGCTGCAGAGGCCGCAAAATATCTCCAAATAGAGACAAGCCTGAATAATCGCCCTGATTACCTGCAATTTAGTTCATATAAATCAATCGCTTAGCGAACTGGCATAAAACTGGCTATACCTCCTGTCTAGCGGCTCGACCGCGTTCATAACAAAAACAACAGGAGACACTCGATGAGTGTGATCATCGCCTTGGCAGCCCTCGCGCTGTTGATGCTGGCTGCATACCGTGGTTACAGCGTTATCCTTTTTGCCCCCATTGCCGCACTGGGCGCGGTGTTGCTGACCGATCCGTCTGCCGTGGCCCCGGCCTTTACCGGCGTGTTCATGGACAAGATGGTCGGCTTCGTCAAACTCTACTTTCCGGTTTTTCTGCTCGGCGCCGTGTTCGGCAAGCTGATCGAGCTGTCCGGTTTCTCGCGCTCCATCGTCGCTGCCGCCATCAGGCTGCTGGGCACACGCCAGGCGATGCTGGTGATCGTACTGGTCTGCGCCCTGCTCACCTACGGCGGCGTTTCGCTGTTCGTGGTGGTGTTCGCGGTTTACCCGTTCGCGGCGGAGATGTTCCGCCAGAGCAACATCCCCAAACGCCTGATCCCGGCCACCATCGCCCTGGGTGCGTTCTCCTTCACCATGGACGCCCTGCCCGGTACGCCGCAGATCCAGAACATCATCCCCTCGACCTTCTTCAACACCACCGCCTGGGCCGCGCCGTGGCTGGGCCTGATCGGCACCGCGTTCGTGTTCTGCGCCGGCATGCTGTTTCTGCAGCGCCAGCGCAACAAGGCGCAACGGGCCGGCGAAGGCTATGGCACCGAGCTGCGCAACGAGCCGGAAACCCCTGAAAACATCAGCCTGCCCAACCCGCTGATCGCCCTGGCGCCGCTGTTGCTGGTCGGCGTGATGAACCTGCTGTTCACCCAGTGGATTCCGCAGTGGTACGGCAAGACCCACAGCCTGTCCCTGCCCGGCATGGCGGCCCCGGTACAGACCGACATCGCCAAGATCACCGCCATCTGGGCGGTGGAAGCCGCCTTGCTGGTGGGGATTGTCTTTGTGCTGGTGTTTGCCTTGCGTACCGTCAAATCCAAGCTCGCCGAAGGCAGCAAGGGTGCGGTCAGCGGCGCGTTGCTGGCGGCTATGAACACGGCGTCGGAATATGGTTTCGGCGCGGTCATCGCCTCGCTGCCAGGCTTTCTGGTGCTGGCCGACTGGCTCAAGTCGATCCCTAATCCGCTGGTCAACGAAGCCATCACCGTGACCCTGCTGGCCGGGATCACCGGCTCCGCGTCAGGGGGCATGAGCATTGCGCTGGCGGCGATGTCCGATAGTTTCATCTCCGCCGCCCACGCCGCCAACATCCCGCTGGAAGTGCTGCACCGGGTCGCGGCCATGGCCAGTGGCGGCATGGACACCCTGCCCCACAACGGCGCCGTGATTACCCTGCTCGCGGTCACCGGCCTGACCCACCGCGAAGCCTACAAAGACATTTTCGGCATCACCCTCATCAAGACCCTGGCGGTCTTCGTGGTGATTGCGACTTTCTATGCAACCGGCATCGTATGAGGAATCGAACATGAGTCTGCAAGGCAAAACCGCACTGGTCACCGGCTCCACCAGCGGCATCGGCCTGGGCATTGCCCTGACCCTGGCCAAGGCCGGCGCCAGCCTGGTGTTGAACGGCTTTGGCGACGCGTCGGCAGTGATCGAAGAGGTCAAGCAGTACGGCGGCAAGGTCGGCCATCACCCGGCGGACGTCAGCGACGTGGCGCAGATCGCCGACATGATCGCCTACGCCGAGCGCGAATTCGGCGGTGTCGACATTCTGGTCAACAACGCCGGGATCCAGCACGTCGACGCCGTGGAAGACTTCCCGGTGGAAAGCTGGGACAAGATCATCGCCATCAACCTGTCCTCGGTGTTTCACAGCACCCGCCTGTGCCTGCCGGCCATGCGCGCCAAGGGCTGGGGGCGGATCGTCAACATCGCTTCGGTACACGGCCTGGTGGGCTCCACCGGCAAGGCGGCCTATGTCGCGGCCAAACACGGGGTGATCGGGCTGACCAAGGTGGTGGGGCTGGAAACGGCTACCAGCAACGTCACTTGCAACGCCATTTGCCCGGGCTGGGTGCTGACGCCGCTGGTGCAGAAGCAGATTGATGATCGCCGCGCCGAAACCGGCGATCTGGAGCAGGCCAAGCATGACTTGCTGGCGGAGAAGCAGCCGTCGCTGGAATTCGTGACGCCGTCGCAGCTGGGTGAACTGGCGCTGTTCCTGTGCAGCGAGGCTGGAGCACAGGTGCGCGGTGCGGCGTGGAATATTGATGGCGGGTGGTTGGCGCGTTAGGTAAGACTGGTACTGCCCTGTGGGAGCCGGCTTGCTGGCGAAAGCGTCGTGTCAGTCACCTCATGGGGCGCAGACAAACAGCATTCGCCAGCAAGCCGGCTGCCACAATGTACGTGTGCCAATAGTTGAAATCAGGATAGCCCGCCCGGCTCATCCCGCTCATCCACCAACCCCCAATCCTTCACATCCACCTGCGCAGCTGGTTGTGGCGCCGAGGGTGGGGTGGTGATGGTGGTCACACCCGCTTCTGCATGCAGCTTCAGGCGCAGGCGCACGTTGTTCGCGGAGTCGGCGTTCTTCAGCGCTTCATCCTCGGTAATCGCACCCTCAACGGCCAGGTCATACAGCGCGTTGTCGAACGTCTGCATGCCCAGGTTGGTGGATTTCTCCATGATGCCCTTGAGCTCGGTCAACTCGTTGCGGTGAATCAGGTCGCGAATGGTGGGCGTGCCCAGCATCACCTCCACGGCCGCGCGGCGTTTGCCGTCCTTGGTTTTCACGAGTCGCTGGGAAACGAAGGCCTTGAGATTGTTGCCCAAGTCGTGCAGCAGCTGCGGGCGACGCTCTTCGGGGAAGAAGTTGATGATGCGGTCCAGCGCCTGGTTGGCATTGTTGGCGTGCAGGGTCGAGATCGCCAGATGCCCGGTGTCGGCAAAGGCCAGGGCGTGTTCCATGGTTTCGCGGTCGCGGATCTCGCCGATCAGGATCACGTCCGGCGCCTGACGCAGGGTGTTTTTCAGCGCCGCATGGAAACTCCGGGTGTCGACCCCCACTTCGCGCTGGTTGATGATCGACTTCTTGTGCCGATGAATGAACTCCACCGGGTCTTCGATGGTGATGATGTGCCCGCTGGCGTGGCGATTGCGGTGGTCGATCAGCGCCGCGAGCGAGGTGGATTTACCCGAACCGGTGGCGCCGACGAACAGCACCAGGCCGTGTTTTTCCATGACCACGTCGAGCAGCACCGGCGGCAGGTACAGATCTTCGAATTTGGGGATGTCGAGCTTGATGTTACGCGCGACGATGGACACTTCGTTGCGCTGCTTGAAGATGTTGATGCGGAAACGTCCGACGCCCGACAGGGAAAACGCCAGGTTCATTTCCAGCTCACGCTCGAAGTCCAGACGCTGCTCGGCGTCCATGATGCCATCGGCAATCAGCGCCACATCGCCCGGTTTCAGGGCCTCGTTGCTAAGGGGCTTGAGCACGCCGTTGAACTTGGCGCAAGGAGGCGCGCCTGTGGAAAGGTAGAGATCCGACCCGTCCTGGGTAGCAAGAACCTTCAACAACGCCGGGAAATCCATAATTCACACCGCACATAAAGGTTTTAAGAAGACTGCAGGTCGACATTAGCTGCGACCCTCGACCCGTACCAACGTTCGCTCAAGGTTAGCGCAACGCTCGTCCGACCAAGGTGAAGGAAATTACCTGAAATCTCGTGACAAAGGCATAATGCGCGGCTTTTTTATCGAGGGGTTCATTCAGCATGAAGGCTCAAGCCCGCCACATTCTGGTCAAGACGGCTGAAGAAGCCGAGCAGCTCAAGCAGCGCATCGCCAAAGGTGAAGCCTTCGACGTGCTGGCGAAAAAATATTCCACCTGCCCGTCCGGCAAACGCGGCGGTGACCTGGGCGAGGTGCGCCCAGGTCAGATGGTCGGAGCGATCGACCAGATCATCTTCAAAAAGCCCCTGCGTACCGTGCACGGGCCGGTGAAGAGCAAGTTCGGTTATCACCTGGTACAGGTGTTTTACCGGGATTGAGCCGTCAGTTGGGCATCACGCCGCGGGGGATCAACGCGCCGGGGTGTTGAATCACCAGGCTCGCCAACCCATGCCCCGCTTCGGCGGCTTCCTGCGGGCTGCCGCCGCGCAGGCGCTTGGCCAAATAGGCCGCACTGAACGAATCCCCCGCCGCCGTGGTGTCGATGACCTTTTGCACCGGGTGCGCAGGCACTTCGTAGCGACGGTTGTCAGCGCGCACCAGACAGCTTTGCGCGCCGCGCTTGATCACCACTTCCGCCAGACCCATGTTGCGATAGGCCGACATGATCTGCTCGCTGTCGGTGTAGCCGAACAGCGCCTGCTCGTCCTCTTCGGTGAGCAGCGCAACATCCACTTCGTGCATGACCGTGCGATAGGCCTGCCGGGCCTGATCGACACTGCGCCACAGCCGTGGCCGGTAGTTGTTGTCGAACACCACCCGCGCGCCACGATCCCGGGCATCGCCCAGGGTCGACAGCAGCCGCGCACGCCCCACTTCCCCGAGTACCGCCAGGGTGATGCCGCTGAAGTACAGCACATCGTATTCCGGCAGCGCCGCGAGAATCGGGTCGGCGGCAGGCGTGGTGAAGCATTCACGCACGGCGGCCTCGTTGCGCCAGTACAGGAAACGTCGCTCGCCATTGGCGTCGGTCTGGATGCAATACAGCCCCGGCAAACGCCCCGGCAGGCGCTGCACGCGGCTCAGGCCGATGCCTTCCTCGGTCCAGATCGCGCACATCGCGTCGCTGAAGCTGTCATCGCCCAGCGCCGTGACATAATCCACCTGCGCCGCTGAGCCCAGCAGGCGTGACAGGTAAACCGCCGTGTTCAGCGTGTCGCCACCGAAGCTCTGCTTGAGCGTGCCGTTGGCATGCTGCTGCAGCTCGATCATGCATTCACCGATCAGGGCAACGCGGGGGTGATTGTGGCTGACCAGTTCGCTCATCACAGGCTTCCTTCAGAAGTAGGTGGCAAAGGTTTCGATCACCGCCAGATCGTCGCCGACCAGACAGCCGGTGCGCCATTTGTCGAAGGTCAGGCAAGGGTGCGAGGTGCCGAAAGAGATGATGTCGCCGATCTTCAGATCGACGCCCGGTGCGACGGTCATGAATGCGTGCTGATCCATCACGGCGGTCACCTTGCAAGCGCTGACGTCATCGCCTTGCGCTGGCACAAGACCTGGCGTGTAGCGTTTGATCGGGTTCGGCATGCCGGCGTCGAAGGCCACATCGCGCTTGCCCAGTGCGATCACGGCAAAGCCCGGTTCCGGCATCGACTGCACGTGGGCCCAGACTTCCAGGGCCGGTTGCAGGCCTTCGCTCAGGTCATGACGACGATCCAGCACGCAGCACTGGGCTTCTTTATAGATGCCGTGGTCGTGCACCACGTAGCTGCCGGGGCGCAACACAGCGAGGAAACGGTCGCGCACCTGCTGCTTGTCAAACTCTTCGGCGATCAGGTCGTACCAGGCCGAACCCGATGCGGTAACGATCGGACGATCCAGCGCGAACGCGCCCTTGTCTTGCAGGGTGACGGCCAGGCTGACCAGGGACGTCGCGAACGCACGAATGCCGGCGATGGCCTTGTCGCCATGTATCACGCCTTCGTAGCCTTCGATGCCGGTGAGTTTCAACGCCGGTTGCGCCGCGATGGCGTCGGCCAGGGCCATGACTTCGGCTTCGCTGCGGCAACCGCAACGCCCGCCCACCACGCCATATTCGATCATCACGTTGAGTTGCACGCCGCGGCTTGCGAAGAACTCGCCCAAGGCTTTGACGTTGTCCGGATGATCGACCATGCAGTGGAAGTCGAACATCGAGTCGCTGAGCATCTCCGCGATGATCGCCATGTTCGGCGTGCCGACCAGTTGGTTGGCCATCAGCACGCGACGTACGCCGTGGGCGTAGGCTGCGCGGGTCTGGGTGGCGGTGGCCAGGGTCATGCCCCAGGCTCCGTGCTGCAGCTGACGCTGGAACAGCGCCGGGACCATGCTGGTCTTGCCGTGGGGGGCCAGTTCGGCGCCGCTGTCGCTGACGAATGTCTGCATCCAGCGCAGGTTGTGTTCCAGCGCTTTATCGTGGATGACCAGCGCAGGCAGGCTGACATCGCGAACCAGTTGGTCGCCCGGCTTGGCGGTGCCTTTCTCGACGACGGCGTCCTTGTTTACGGTGGCAGTGCTCATGTCTGTTCTCCGGAATTCTTGTTCGTGTGCAAATGACGGCTGACGAACCGTCAATCGTTGACCCGGCGCGCCAGGCCGTTCGCGCTGTCGATCAGCACGCGCCGGTAATGTTCATAATGGGCCTTGGCGTCGGCCCGAGGCGCGACGATGCACAGGGTGGCGATGCAAATGCCCTGTTTGTCCTTGACCGGTGCAGCGAAACAATGGGTAAAGGTGTCGGCGATGCTGTTGAAGGAAAAGAAGCCTTCGGCATGGGCCGTGCGGATTTCACTGAGGAAGGTTTCCAGCGGCAGGCGTTGGCCGTCCGGCAGGATGAAGTCCTCGGGGTCGATCAGGTCGACAATCGCCTGATCGCTCAAATGGCCCAGCAGCAGACGGCCGGAAGCGGTCCACGGGATGGGCGCGTCTTCGCCGATATCAGAGGAAATCCGGAAGTGCCGGGCGCCCTCTTTCATCAGCGCGACAGTGTATTTGCGACCGTTGAGCAGGCACATCTGCGCGGTTTCGCGGGTCTGGTCGACGATTTCACCCAGGCTCACTTCGGCTTCACGGGTGAAGTCGAAATGGCGCAAATGCGCCTGCCCGAGGAAATACAGCTGACGGCCCAGGTAGACGTGCCCTTCCTTGCCCACGCTTTCCAGAATGCGCCGCTCAAGCAGCGACGCGACCAGCTCATAGACCGTCGATTTCGGGCTGCCGATACCGCTGGCAATTTCGTTCGGGCGCAGGGGCGTGCCCGTTTCCTTGAGGAAATCGAGAATATCGAACGCCCGGTCCAGACCACGGGCCCGGCGCTTGATGGTGTCTTCGGTCATAACAGCAGCTCCAAGCTGAGCGGCGGGGGTGCTTCAAGCACCTTTACCTTTAGAAAAAGTCGCCAGTTTTTAGCTTCAAGCGACAAGTTTCAAGCCGCGCGTGTATCGTCTTGACTCACGCGCTTAGCTTGCAGCTTGCCGCTTATAGCTGCCTCATTTCTGCTTATATGCGATGCAGTCGATCTCGACCTTGCAATCAACCATCATGTTCGCCTGCACGCAGGCGCGGGCCGGAGCGTGCTCGGGTTTGAAGTACTCGCCGAACACCTTGTTGAAGCTCCAGAAGTCACGCGGATCTTCCAGCCAGACGCCCACGCGCACCACGTCTTCCAGGCCATAACCGGCCTCTTGGAGAATGGCCACCAGGTTCTGCAGGGTCTTGTGGGTTTGCTCGACGATGCCGCCCACAATGATTTCGCCATTCTCGGCGGGCACCTGGCCGGACACGTGCAGCCAGCCATCGGCCTCGACAGCGCGGGCGAAAGGACGTGGCTGGCCGCCACCTGCGGTGCTACCTGCGCCGTAACGAGTAATGCTCATGAAATATCTCCTTTGATTGAGCGCTTAAAAACGAATGTTCTTGAGGAATTCTGCGAGGCGCGCCGACTTCGGCTGCTCGAACAGGGTTTTGGGTGGGCCTTGCTCCTCGATGCGGCCCTGGTTCATGAAGACGATCTGGTCGGACACCTCGTAGGCGAAGCGCATCTCGTGGGTCACCAGCAACATGGTCATGCCCTCTTCGGCCAGGCCCTTGATCACGCTGAGCACCTCGCCGACCAGCTCAGGATCCAGCGCCGAAGTGACTTCGTCGAACAGCATCAGGCTGGGGTTCATGGCAATGGCGCGGGCGATGGCCACACGCTGCTGCTGACCACCGGACAACTGCCCCGGATAGTGATTGCGACGCTCCAGCAACCCCACGCGCTCCAGCCATTTTTCAGCCAGGGCGACGGCCTGATCCTTGGGCAGCTTTTTCACTTTTAACAGGCCCAGGGTGACGTTCTGCAAGGCCGTGAGGTGCGGGAACAGGTTGAACTGCTGGAACGCCATGCCGGTCATGGCGCGGTGCTGGGCGATGACTTTTTCGGGGTGGCGCACGCGCTTGCCGTTCACATCGCTGTAGCCGATGTCCTGGCCTTCGAGGCGGATGTGGCCGCCCTGGAACTCTTCCAGCAGGTTGACGCAGCGCAGCAGCGTGGTCTTGCCTGAGCCGCTGGAGCCGATCAGGGTCACCACGTTGCCCTTGTTCATTTTCAGGTCCACGCCCTTGAGCACTTCAACGGGGCCGTAGGATTTGTGCAGCCCTTCAATGCTCAATAGAGCCGGGGCGGCGGTCGCGGTTTGGGTCAGTGTCATGGCAAGGCCACCCGTTTTTCGATTTGCCGCCCGAGAAGCTCGATGGCGTAGTTGATGACAAAGAAGAGAAAGCCGGCGAACAGGTAAAACTCAAGGGTCATGAAGTTGCGCGCGATCACCTGTTGCGTGCTGAGCAACAGCTCCGCCACGCCGATGACCGAGAGCAAGGTCGAGGCCTTGACGATTTCGGTGGACGAGTTGACCCAGGTCGGCAGGATCTGACGCAGGGCCTGAGGCAGCAGCACGTAGCTCAGCGACTGGCTGAACGTCAGGCCAATGGCCTTGCCCGCTTCCAGTTGCCCGCGAGGGATGGCCTGCAGTGCACCGCGCACGATTTCCGCGACGTGGGAGCCGCAGAACAGCGTCAGCCCCAAGGCGCCCGCGTTGAACGCGGTGATCTGCCAGCCCAGCGCCGGGGCCATATAGAAGCAGGCCAGCACCAGTACAAAGACCGGCGTGCCGCGAATCAGGTCGACGTAGGCGCGAAACGGTAGGCGTGCCCACCATTTGCCGTACGTCAGGATCAGACCGGCAAACACGCCGATCACGGTGCCGCAGATGATCGCCAGGCCCGCGCACTGCACGCTGGTCAAAAAGCCGTTCCACAGGGCTTCGCGGGCGATCCACAGTTCATGCAGCCAGGTCGGTTGTTCGTACATGTCGGCCTCCTAGCGGCGAATCGCCAAGCGCTGTTCGAGGTAGCGCAAGAGCATGGCGATGAGGTAACAGGCGGCGACATACAGCGCCGTGGTCACCAGCCAGGTTTCGATCACCCGGTAGCTTTCGACGTTGATCTTGCGCGCGTAATAGGTCAGTTCCGGCACGGCGATGGCGGCTGCCAGCGAGGTGTCCTTGAACAGCGAAATGAAATTGTTCGACAGCGCCGGCAGCACGTTGCGCAGCATCACCGGAACGATGATGTAGGCGCGCACCTGCCACTCGCCCAGGCCGATCGCCAGGCCCGCTTCACGCTGGCCCTTGTGAATGCTCAACAGGCCTGCGCGGAACACTTCGGTGAGATACGCCCCGGCGTACAGCGACAGGGTGATGATGAACGAAGGAATCTTGTCCAGACGAATCCCAAGGCTCGGCAACGCGAAGTAGATCAGCAGGATCAACACCAGAATCGGCGTATTGCGGATTACCGTGACGTACACCGACGACACCACTCGCAGCGCGCGGTATCTGGACAACATCGCAAACGCCGCCATCAGACCGATCACGCAGCCGATGGCGATGGAGATCAGGGCCAGCTCAAGGCCCAGACCCAATCCCGCCAGCAGACTGGGGAAATCCCGCCAGACTGCTGCAAAGTTCAACTGATAATTCATGGTCAGGAGTACCTGGGACGGGAAGACGCGACGGCCTTCCCTGCCCCGTCAATTACGGGACGCGTTACTTGTACTCAACCGGGAAACCGATTGCCGGGCTTGGCAACTCGACGCCGAACCATTTTTTGAAAGACTCCGCGTAGGCCGGGAATTCCACGCCGGTCATGGCTTCATGCAGGGCGGTGTTGACGAAGTTCAGCCAGTCCTGATCGCCACGTTTGACGGCACAGGCGTAGGTCTGCGGGCTCCAGGCGAAGGCTGGCGAGCGATAACGGCCAGGGTTCTGCACCATCAGGTATTTGACCGAAGACTGGTCGGTGGCAGCAGTGTCGGCACGGCCGGAGTTGATGGCCTGGTACATCAGGTCAACGCTGTCGTATTGATCGACCTTGGCCTTGGGCAGCGCCTGATGCACCAGTTCTTCGGCGTAGACGTTCTGCAGCACGGCCACGGTGACGCCGTCACCGGCGGCTTTCAGGTCGTCGATTTCCTTGTACTTGCTGTTGGCCGGCAGCAGCAGCGCCACGCCTTCGCGGTAGTACGGCAGGGTGAACGCAACCTGCTGCGCGCGGCTGGCGGTGACGGTGATGAACTGACAGCTCATGTCCACTTTGTCGGTGAGCAGGTTGGGAATCCGCGCATCGGAAGACTGCACCACGAACTCGACCTTGCTCGGGTCGTTGAACAGACCCTTGGCGACGATGCGCGCGATGTCGATATCAAAACCCTGCAACTTGCCGTCCGCGCCCTGGAAGTGCCAAGGGGCGTTGGTGCTGCCGGTGCCGACCACCAGATGGCCGCGCTGCAGCACGCTGTCGAGCTTGCTGTCCGCCGCTTGAACGGTTGAAGCCAGTGTCGCAGTGGCTGCCAGAACGAACGCACAAGCTTTCAAAAAAGAAGGTCCGCGATGCATGTGATGAACTCCGCCGAGAAAGTGTTAATTCCGCTATAACGGAACTTAGTATGTAACAACGGAATGAACAGCAGGAAGTGTGCCACAGAACGGCCAGGAAAAAACAGCGATTGAAAATCTCGCAATATCAACGAGCTAGCAGAGAGGAAGGGGCCAAGGGAGAAATGAAAAGGCCGGTTTGCCCGCTACCGTTCGCCACAGAGGCTGTGTACCGGGGCCCCACTGTCGTGCATGACGCGCCACAACTGGGCGCAAGCTCTGCAACGGGCGACCGTTCGTCACACGGAGGGCACACTGGCATCGCGGCCGATGCCCAATTCAAACAACAATCCCGTTGAAGGGAGAAACATCATGCGTATCAACATGCTGTCCTGCTTGCTGTTCGCTGGTCTGTTGCTGGCTGGCTCGGCGTTGCCATCGGCAAGCAATGTCGCAATGGCCGCCTCTGAGCTCGAAGGATCAGCCCTTCCCCCGGGCATCAACCCGACCTCCCCTGCAGGCGGCAACGGCGGCGATGCCCAAGGCTATGACAAAAAGCCTGTTGCGCCCCCTGCCGCGGGCACTGACAAGGCCAGGACCGAAACCAAGGCCTCGGGAAATACCCCTTCGAACAAACAGACCACCTCCCCGTCGTCCGAGCGCAAATACCAAACGCCCCACAAGAAGACCCCAGTCAAAAAACCGTAATCGTCATGCGGCCTGCGCAGCCGTCGCATTCGCTAAGCTGCAGGCATTCAGGATGAACAGCCTCTGCCGACATCAAGGTTTGGGGAACATTGGCACCGTTAGTGCTTCAAAGCCTTATGTGAAGCTTTTGTGACAGCCGTGTGACGATTCGCAAATCTTGCGCATCTCAGCGGTTGTGCGGTGGAGGAAGATCCAATGAAAGAACGAGCGACAATCATTTGCCGGCGCGACGATCACATCCTGTACGTGCGCAAGCCCAAGTCCCGCTGGACCCTGCCCGGCGGCAAGGTCGAGGCCAACGAGTCACCCGCCCAGGCCGCTTCGCGGGAACTGCGTGAAGAAACCGGATTGATCCTCGAAGAACTGGATTTCATTACACGCTTCGAAGGCGGCGAGGTGCTGCATCACGTCTTCGAGGTGTCGGTCACTCTCATGGCCACCCCCACCCCGAAAAACGAAATTGCCGCCTGCAAGTGGTTCACCGCCAAGGATCTCAACGACTTGAAGGTCAACCCCTCCGCCAGATCCATCGTCAAAGCCTTTTTGAGCGACACCACTCGCTGACTCACGCGGCTGGTCAGTGATTCTCACCGGCCAGTTTGTGTTCATCGCGGGTCAGATCACGGTGCAGCGGGATGTTGGTCTTGATCCCGTCGACCACGATTTCCGGGGCGTTACTTTCATTCAACATGAACTTCTCCTCTCCCTGAACGTAAGTTCGGAGCAAAGAGACACTTTTATAATGATCAAACCTGTTACTGCGCCCGACATCGCGTTCGGGCGCTTGCGCTTATGAACGGCGAAGATCGCCTTTTGAAGTTTCACGAAGCGTGGTCAATGCAACCAACGCCAATATCGCCGCTCCTCCCATGAAGTAACCCGGAATCAACAGATTGCCGGTACTGCCAATCAGCGACGTCACGATATAAGGCGTCAAGCCACCGCCAAGAATCGCGCCGATGTTAATACTGATCGCCATCGCCGTGTAACGCACACGGGTCGGAAACTGCTCGGCGTAGGTCGGGTAACCCACCGACTGCACGATCGGCATCGGCAAGGTTGCGACGAACATTGCAATTGCTGCCAGCCAGAAGCCGCCGCTGCCCATCAGCATCATCATCGGCACCACCAGCACCACGTAACCGACAAAGCCGATGGCCAGGGCTTTCTTGCGGCCGATCCGGTCCGACAGGCCACCCCAGAACGGCATCATCGCCGCCATGCACAGGCTGATCACGGCGATGACCCAATAGACCCTGGATTTGTCGAAATGCAGGTAGGTGGTCAGGTAGATGTTCATGAACACCATGCCGATGAAGTACCCGGCGTTCTGCGCGAAGGCGAACACAATCACCCGCAGCAGCGCTGGCAGGTTATGGCTGAAGACCTCTTTGACCGGGGCCACCGGTGGCTTGTCCTTGGCCAGGAAGGCCTTGAATTCCGGGGTCTCCTCGACGTTGTGACGCATATAAAAGGAGAAGATCACCAGCGGGATCGACAGGAAGAACGGGATACGCCAGCCCCAGTTCTGCAACTGTTCGGCATCCAGCAAACCTGTGGTGATGCCGCATACGATGGCCCCGGTCGCGCCACCGATCGCCACACCCACCGGGGTGAACGCGCCGAAGAAACCCCGTCGTCCGTTGGGCGAGGATTCAGCCACGAACGCCGCTGCGCCCACCACTTCACCACCGGCGAAGAAGCCCTGACACAGACGCAGCAACACCAGCAGCATCGGTGCGGCAATCCCGATCTGCGCCGTGGTGGGCAGCAGGCCGATCAAGGCCGTGGCGGCGCCCATCCCTATGACCGTGCTGAGCAGCACGTTGCGTCGGCCGAAGCGGTCGGCCAGTCTCCCCAGCAGAACCCCGCCAATCGGGCGCACCACAAAGGCGATGCCGAACACCGCCAGTGTCGCCAGCAACGCGGCGGTCGCATTGCCGCTGGGGAAAAACAGCGGGGCAATAATGGTCGCCATGTAGCCGTAGATACTGAACTCGTAATATTCAACGGCGGTGCCGGTGGCAGACGCCATGGCCGCCCGTTTGGCAATCACGGTTGAATCACTGGCATCGACAACTTGAGTAACAACGTGGGGCGCTGTATCGATTTCAGAAAGCACGCGAGACATATTTACCTTCCATCTTAGCCGCTGGCTAATAGAGTGATTGGGCGGTGGTTCTGGCGAAAACAGGGATTCAATAGAGATGAATGCCCAACTTCCGACGACCGTGGCAGAGGTAAATGTTTATCGATCTGTTCTGCATGTAGCGCTCCTTATTATTGTTGAATGGCTACGAACATTGATTAGGTTGTAGGGCGCCTTGAGGCGCACTTTTTCAAACGGGACTTCTGATCACCACGCCTTCGTCGAGCAGCGCTTGTCTGATCGATCGGGCAAACGCTGCGGCGCCCGGCTGATCGCCATGAATGCACAGGGTTTCGGCCCGCACCGGAACCCACGTGCCCTGGGTGGAACGCACTTCTCCTCGGTGAAGCATGTTCAGCACCTGATCGACCGCCACCGTGACGTTGTCGATCATCGCCCCCGGCTGGCCACGCGGGGTCAGAGTGCCGTCTTGCTGGTAAGTGCGGTCGGCGAACACCTCATGGGCGACCTTCAATCCGCAGTCCGTCGCGGCCTGGGTGAGTTCACTTCCGCAGAGCCCGAACAGAATCAGGCCCGGATCGATGTCCTTCACTGCACGGCAAATCGCCTGTGCTGTGCCGCGATGCGTCGCGGCAAAGTTGTATAAGGCGCCGTGGGGCTTGACGTGTTTAAGTGCCACACCGGCCGCTCGGGTAAAGCCCATCAAGGCGCCGACCTGATACACCACCAGCTCGTAGACCTCGTCTTCGGACAGCTCCATCAGCCGCCGGCCGAAGCCCTGCAGGTCCTGAAAACCGGGGTGCGCGCCCACTGCGACGCCAAGCCGGGCGGCCAGGGCGACGGTCTGGCGCATGGTTCTGGAATCGCCGGCATGAAAGCCGCAAGCGATGTTGGCGGAGGTGATGTGCGGCAGCACGGCGGCATCGTCGCCGGCCTGATAGAGGCTGAAGCCCTCGCCCACGTCACTGTTGAAATCAATCTCAGGCATTGAAGGCCTCCATCGCTTTGATCGAGCGGGCACGGTCGATGAACAGTCTCTGCGCGTCATGCAGGTCGATCAGGGAAAACTGCAAGGTGTCCCCCGGCAGCATCTGCGCCAGTCGCGGCAGGTCGACGCTGGCCACCTGGGCGATGCGCGGATAGCCCCCGGTGGTCTGCCGATCAGCCATGAGGATCAGCGGCTGACCGCTGGGCGGCACCTGCACGGTGCCAAACGCCACGCTTTCGGACAGCAGCTCGCAGGGGGTCTCCAATGTCAGGGCTTCACCTGTGAGGCGATAGCCCATGCGGTCCGAATCGCCGGTCAGGGTGTAGCTGCCGGTGAGAAAATCCTGCCTGGACTGCTCACTGAAAAACGCCCACTCCCTGCCGGTCATGACCCGGATCGGCTGCCCATCGTCATGCTCCGTCGGGTCCATCACGTTGGCCAGGCGCGGCACGTTGGCGAACGATGAACAAATCGGAATCAGATCACCGGCCTGCAAGGCCCGCCCCCGCAAGCCACCGAAACCGCCACGGGTGTTGGTGCTGGAGCTGTTCATCACCGACGGCAACAAAAAGCCGCCGCCCACCGCCAGATAGCTGCGAGCGCCCTGCTCTCGCTTGCCGAAGCTGAGCACGGAGTCCGCTGGCACGACGCGCGCCATGCCTGGCTTGAACGGCTCGCCATTAAGGGTGGCCCCCAGGTCGGCGCCAGCCAGGGCGATCAGCGCCTTGGCCTGAAAATGCAGGGTTGGGCCCTGTAGGGTCATTTCCAGCGTGGTGAAAGACCTCGGGTTGCCCACCAGCACGTTGCACAATTCATGAGCCGCCTCATCCATGACACCGGAAACGGGCACGCCCCAATGCTGGAAGCCATGCCGGCCGGTGTCCTGAAACGACGACAGCAGCCCCGGCTTGATGACTTTGATGGTCATAGGGATTCTCCTCCCGCCAAGGCTTCGAACTCGCGGGGGCTGATGGCCGTGAAGCGGATCTGGTCGCCGCCCTTGAGCAGGCAAGGCAGCTCGTCACAGGGCGAAAACAGATCCAACGGCGTGCGCCCCACCAGATTCCAACCCCCTGGCAGGTCCGCCGGGTAAATCACGCTCTGGCCGTTGGCGATGCCGACACTGCCCTTTTTCACCCGCGTGCGCGGCACTGCGCGGCGCGGCAGTTTCAACGCCTCGGGGTGCATGCCGATGTAGGGATGCCCCGGCGCGAAACCCACCATCAGCACATCCAGCCATTCGGCCGTGTGGGCCGCAATGACCTCGGCCACCGAGAGCGAACAGGCCTGGGCCACCTGCTCAAGGTCCGGCGCAAAGTCGGGCTCATAACACACAGGGATTTCGATGCGATTGGCCGATGAAGCCTGAGTCCCGGTGGACTGGCGAAGGGCTTCGCTCAACCGCTCACACACCGCATCGAAGGGCGACATGTCGGGGTACAGGGACGCAAACGTCAGCGGCGAATAATGCACGCCGACCGTGACCATGGCGGCGACCACATCGGTGACACCCGGCAACAGGCCCTGCCCGACCAGCGCGCGCAGGGTGTTGGCCGTCGAGGCCGCCTGACGGTTGCTCTCGATGGAGAACACCGTGTCGAATACGAGGATGACGCAACGCTCGCCGCAGGGCTCGAACCGCCAGTCGTCGCGGTGATGGCGAGGCTCCGAAGCCGGCGTTGATTGCGCGGTCGCGTTGGCACTGATGTCGAACATACCGTTCTCTATCCTTACGCAGCAGGCAGGTGATCAGCCAGGCGTGCACAAGACCGGACGCCGCCGCACATAAGGCGGTGTCCACAGATCATCAGGGCGCTGCAAGGCTAAACGGCTTAGGGCGCCGTCGCTCTGATGGCGACGGTCGCGATGACTCGGATACGCTCTATTACTTGGCGAACAGCTGGCTCATGTCCTTGAACGCCTTGAATTCCAGCGCGTTGCCGCACGGGTCGAACAGGAACATGGTCGCCTGCTCGCCCACCTGGCCCTTGAAGCGCACATAAGGTTCGATCACGAATTGGGTTTCACGGGCGCGCAGGCGATCAGCCAATGCTTCCCACTCTTCCCAGTGCAGGATGATGCCGAAATGCGGGACCGGCACGTCGTGGCCATCGACCGGATTGGAGTGCACCGATTCCTGCGAGGCAGTTTTAGGATGTTCGTGGATCACCAACTGATGGCCGTAGAAATCGAAGTCCACCCATTGATTGCTCGAACGCCCTTCGGCAAGGCCGAAGACGTCGCCGTAGAAGTGACGCGCGGCGGCCAAGTCATAAACAGGGATAGCGAGATGGAAAGGAGAAAGGCTCACGGGGTTATTCCTGCAGGTTGTTAAGCGTGAGCTGATTCTTGACTGAAAGACCCCGTGACAAAAGCGGATATTTTGAAACCTGAGCAACACTATTTTTGATGAGTCAGCGTCTTTTGAGCCGCTTTGCACCAAATCCAGTCGTCATGCCCAAAAGCCGTGCACCCTCCATCGCTCGACTTGATACCTTGAACTTCAAGAAGAGGCTCTGGCCTGCCAGCTCTGGGCGCTGTGCTTGGCCATGGCGTCCATCACACAGGTGCGAAACAGGTTGAACAGCGGCGCATGGCGCTGCTGATAACGGGTCAGCAACACGATCTCACGGTGGAACGTCAGCGCCTGCAATGGAATGACCCGCACATCCGAGGCGTTCTCCAGCCACAAGCCCGCCAGCGGCACCAACGCCACCCCCAGACCGCTGCGCACCATCTTCACGATGGCGTCCAGCTCATCGAGCTCCAGCGCCTGGCGCACATGCAGCTTTTGCTCGCGCAGGAACTGCGTCACCGAGCGGCCGCCGAAAGAGTTTCGGTCGTAGCGAATGAAGGGATGGTCGCGCAGTAACTGGATCGGGTCCGCGCCGCGCACGTTCTTCGGCGTGATCAGCACGAACGGCTCGCGGGCGATGACCTCGGCGCGCAGGTCCTTGGGCAGCGCGAACGGCGGATTGATCATGATCGCCAGGTCCAGATCCCCTGAGTCCACCAGGCTCAACAGATTGAGCGACACCCCAGGAATGAGGCTGGCTTCGATGAACGGCGCCTTGGCCTTCAGCGCCACCAGCACCTGGGGAAGAATGCCGGTCTGCACCGTGCCGATGGCGCCGATGCGCAGAGCGCCGTGGAAGTCGTTGCCAGTGTCCGGCGCGCCCATGCGCGAGAAAATCTGCAGGATTTCCTCAGCCAGCGGAATCGCCCGCTGCCCCGCCGAATTGAGCGTCGCCGCGCGTCCCGATCGGTCAAAAAGTTTCACCCCCAGGCTGTCCTCAAGGTTGCGGATCTGCGCACTCACCGCCGACTGGGTCAACCCCACTTCCTGCCCCGCCGCCGCGAAAGTGCCGCGTCGGGCCACGCAGATGAAGGTCTTGAGTTCTCTGATCACGCTGGGTCCTCGGTCGTCGATGGCCAGGGGAAAACAGCGAGTTTATCGTGAACCGCGAGGGCGCGAGGGGATGATGTTCATAACGGTGAGACTAGTGACAGCGCACCACCCACAGGCCATCGAGGCGTGTGGTGTAACTTCTGCTCATCAATTCGCGGCGCATGGCCCACGCCGGATCGACAGGCACGCTGGCCGCTCGCAAGGTTCCCCTTCCCCAGCGATCGTTGATCTCATCGAGGACCTCCATCGCCCGGTCGGCTTTCTGCGGCTGCGAGTCCGTGAACAGATCCTCGGTAAATTCACCGGGCTTGCGCAGGTCCATCAGCAACACCTCGGCCTTGCTGTATTTGAACCCCGGCCGAAACAGGCGCTGCAAGGCCTCGGTCGCTGCCTTGGTCATCAGCCGCACGTCGTTGGTGTAATACGGCAACTCCACCAGCGCGCCGTTGGCGTACTTCGCTTCGTCGGGGTTGAACATGCCGGTGCGGATGCTGACGCGGATTTTCTTGCACAGCGACTGCTGCGCCCGCAGTTTCTCGGCGGCGCGCTGGGTGTAGGTCGCCACGGCTTGCCTGATCGGCTCGATGTCCGTGACCCGATCACCAAACATGCGGCTGCAGCAGATCTCCTTGCGTGGTGGTTCGGCGTCTTCCAGTTCCAGGCACGGCGTGCCTGCCAGTTCGCGCGCAGTCTTCTCGATGGTCACGCTGAAGGTCTGACGCAACGTGGCAGGGTCGGCCTGCGCCAGGTCCATGGCGGTCTTGATGCCCATGGCCTGCAGGTGCGCCTTCATCCGTTTGCCGATGCCCCAGACCTCGCCGACATCGGTGTTGCGCAAGGTCCAGTCACGCTTGAAGGGTTCGCGCAGGTCAACGACGCCACCGGTGGCGTTCAGCAACAGCTTGGCGGTGTGATTGGCCAGCTTGGCCAGCGTCTTGGTGCTGGCGATACCGATACTGACCGGTAAGCTGGTGCGCTTGTGAATGGTCCGACGAATCTCATGGCCAAAGTCTGTCAGATCCCCGGGAATGCCGGTCAGATCGGCGAACGCTTCATCGATGCTGTACACCTCCAGCGCCGGGACCATGGACTCGATGATGCTCATCACCCGCTCGCTCATGTCGCCATACAACGCGTAATTGCTGCTGAACGCCACCACCCCATGGCGCTGCAGATCGTCCCTGATCTGGAAATACGGCGCCGCCATCTTCACGAAGGGCTTGGCGTCGTAACTGCGGGCGATCACGCAACCGTCGTTGTTCGACAGCACCACGATGGGCGTTCGGGCCAGGTCCGGCCGAAACACCCGCTCACAGCTCGCGTAAAAGCTGTTGCAGTCGATCAGCGCGAACACCGGCTCAGGCTTTGTCATGGCCGCGCACGCTGTGCTTGACCACGCCCCAAATCACCAGATCGTCGCTTTCGAGCACATAACGCGGCGGGTATTTGGGGTTTTCCGATTTCAGAATCACGTCCGGGCCACGCATGTGCAGGCGCTTGCACACCGGCTCCGAATTGAGCGAGGCCACCACGATGTCGCCATGCTCGGCGTAGAGGCTGCGATCGACGATCACCAGGTCGCCGCTATAAATGCCCACGCCCTGCATGCTGTCGCCCTCGATCTTGACCAGATACACATGGGGCGCGCGGATGTCGAACAGCTCATCCAGCGAGATATGTTTCTCGATGTGATCGCCCGCAGGCGTAGGAAAACCGGCCGCTGCGTGTGAGGAATAAAGCGGCAGCCGTTCGCCGCCTGCCATCAATGGGCCAAGAAAAGTGAGACTCATGATACGTGCCTTGCGTGGATAACTGTACGTATATACAGTTAACGCCGTGACCCGCTCCGGGTCAATCTCATGTGTAGGAAATTTCGACGGGTGACAGCATGTGCGGACGCTATTCGATCTACGAGTCGATGGATCACTACCTCAAGACCCTCGCGCCGCAGCAGTTAGTCATTAATGGCTACGACCTCTGGCCGATCGAACGCTACAACGTCACCCCCACCACCCACGTGGAAATCATCCGCCCGGTGCCAGGCGGCTTGAGCGTCGACACCGTGCGCTGGGGCTGGGCGCCGCACTGGGCGAAAGGCAAAGGTCCCGCCCCGATCAACGCCAGGGTCGAAACCGTCATGGAGGGCAGGTTTTTCAAGGCACTGTGGCCAAATGGCCGTGCGCTGGCGCCTGCCAATGGCTGGTTTGAATGGGTCAAGGACCCTGCTAATGCCGGAAAGAAAACGCCTTACTTCATTCGGCTCAAAGGTGACAGGCCGATGTTTTTCGCCGCATTGGCTGAGGTTCAGTCAGGGATGCAGGCTGATCAAGAAAGCGGCTTCATCATTCTGACCACGGCAAGTGATCAGGGCATGAGCGCGATTCACGATAGACAGCCGCTGGTGCTCGCCCCCGAGCAGGCACGTGAGTGGATCGATCCACAGACATCGCCGCAGCGGGCGGCTCAGCTCATGCAAACGTGCCAAAGCCCTTCTTCAGCGTTTACCTGGCACAGGGTGAGCGTTGAGGTGGGTAATGTGAAGGCCGACAGCGCGCAGCTAATCGAGGCCGTGGATGAGGTTGAGGAAGGTGAGCAACTTGCTCTTTTTGACCTGCTTCATTGAGTTGAAGAAGCGCCGAGCTTGGCCAAGGTGTCAGGACGAGCAGTTCTGATGCAAAGGGATTTATCAATCCAATCACAGCGGTCGCTGATCTTGCCCGGGATGTAGATCACGCCGACCGGTGTTACAATCGCCCGCCTCACGTCAGCACAAAGCGTTTTTGCCCTTCAAAGGCGGCGCTACGCGGCACGACCATACCCACGCGACCATGCACGGGACGGTTGGCACGAACCTCCGGTTTTCCTGCCCACCGCCTGAAGATGGCGTCGAGATGCTGCTTCCTTACATCACCTGCCTGTGCACTGCCTCACATCAAGAGGCGGTGGAAAAGCGGTTGAGTAGAACCTGAATCGACAACGAACCGATTCCGGACAGCAGCCGAGAACTTCATACAACCTTGTAACCCGAGCAGGATAAATCATTGATTTCCACAGCTAACATCACGATGCAGTTCGGCCCAAAACCGCTGTTCGAGAACGTTTCGGTCAAATTCAACAACGGCAACCGCTACGGCCTGATCGGTGCCAACGGCTGTGGCAAGTCGACGTTCATGAAGATTCTGGGCGGTGATCTGGAGCCGTCGGGCGGTCAGGTCATGCTTGAGCCGAACGTGCGTCTGGGTAAATTGCGTCAGGATCAGTTCGCCTACGAGCAGTTCACCGTGATCGACACCGTGATCATGGGTCACGAGGAGCTGTGGAAGGTCAAGGCCGAGCGCGATCGCATCTATTCGCTGCCGGAAATGACCGAAGAAGACGGCATGGCCGTGGCCGAGCTGGAAACCGAGTTCGCCGAAATGGACGGCTACACCGCCGAATCCCGCGCCGGTGAGCTGCTGCTGGGTCTGGGTATTCCACTGGAACAGCATTTCGGGCCGATGTCCGAAGTCGCGCCGGGCTGGAAACTGCGCGTGTTGCTGGCGCAGTCGCTGTTCTCCGACCCGGAAGTGCTGCTGCTCGACGAGCCGACCAACCACCTGGACATCAACACCATTCGCTGGCTGGAATCGATTCTCACGGCGCGTAACAGCACCATGATCATCATTTCCCACGACCGTCACTTCCTCAACAGCGTCTGCACCCACATGGCGGACCTGGACTACGGCGAGTTGCGCCTGTTCCCAGGCAACTACGACGAGTACATGACTGCGGCGACCCAGTCCCGCGAGCAGTTGCTGTCGGACAACGCCAAGAAGAAAGCCCAGATCGCCGAGCTGCAGACCTTCGTCAGCCGCTTCTCGGCCAACGCCTCGAAAGCCAAACAGGCCACTTCCCGCGCCAAGCAGATCGACAAGATCCAGCTGGCCGAGGTCAAGCCATCGAGCCGCGTCAGCCCGTTCATCCGCTTCGAGCAGACCAAAAAGCTGCACCGCCAGGCCGTGACCATCGAGCGCATGTCCAAGGGCTTCGACGGCAAAGTGCTGTTCAAGAACTTCAGCTTTACCATCGAAGCCGGCGAGCGCGTTGCGATCATCGGCCAGAACGGTATCGGCAAGACCACCCTGCTGCGCACGCTGATGAACGAGCTGACCCCGGACGCAGGTACGGTCAAATGGACTGAAAGCGCGGAGCTGGGCTACTACGCTCAGGACCACGCCCACGACTTCGAAGACGACGTCACCCTGTTCGACTGGATGGGCCAGTGGACCCAGGGCGAGCAGATGATTCGTGGCACCCTGGGCCGCATGCTGTTCTCCAACGACGAGATCCAGAAGTCGGTCAAGGTCATCTCCGGTGGTGAGCAAGGTCGCATGCTGTTCGGCAAGCTGATCCTGCAAAAGCCGAACGTGCTGGTGATGGATGAACCGACCAACCACCTGGACATGGAATCCATCGAGGCGCTGAACCTGGCGCTGGAAAACTACCCGGGCACGCTGATCTTCGTCAGCCACGACCGCGAGTTCGTGTCGTCCCTGGCCACGCGCATCATCGAGCTGAGCGCGAACGGGGTGACCGACTTCAGCGGCACTTACGACGACTACCTGCGCAGCCAGGGCGTCGTGTTCTAAGCCGCCTTGCGACAACAAAAAGCCCGCAGCGATGCGGGCTTTTTCATGGGCGCTTTTTACGATGCGGTGCGGACTGTTTAACGCGGCAACCCGGCATTGGAGCGGCGCACGAACTTGATCGAATGCTTGATGTTCGGCTTGCGCGTCACGCTGATCGCCCGCGTGGTGACGGTGTCGAGCGTGATGTTCCAGAAGCCGCTGCTGGGCACCACGATCTTCGCCGGAAAGCGATCGAACGCCCCACCGTGATAACTGTGGCGGCCGCCGTTCTTGAAACTGCGAAAGTTGGCATCGCTCATGAGGCGAATGTTGCAGACACCCGAAGACTCGATGACGACGACGTCGCCTTCATTGAGGTGTTCGCGCTGATGGATGAATTTCACGGGGATTCCATGGGGAGGACAAACAGGCGGCAAGAATACCACGACGGGCTGTTGCGCTCAGTGACGAGGTACGCCCGGTGTTGCTGCCCGATGCCAGTCAGGCGCCGGATAAACGATTGACGCTGGTGATCTGATCATTCCAGATCATCTCGTAGTGGGCGCTCTGATGAATGGAAAGCACATGGCGCGGGGTCAGCAGTGCCCAGCATTGGTTGCCCGGCGAACGCACCGAGTGGTAGCGCAGACCTGCTGCGCCTCTGCGCTTCAAGGCTGCCCCTAACTGATGGGAGGCGGTGTAATCGTCAGGCGCATAAATGGCGTCGGACAGCGGTATGCCCGTGGCGTCGACGCTGCCGACTTCACGAAAGCGGCAGGACAAACTGCGAAAGACGAAGCGCTCATAACTCAGCGCCTCGACCCCGGACCAATAGCGCTGCTGATGATGCCGCACTTCGGCAATGGCGGTTTCCACGGTGTCTGCGAGATACAGCACCCCGAACGCGCCATTGCTGAAGCGCGAGCCTGCAGGGTTCAGATGGGTAAAGGGGGCTGTTGCATAGGCGCAACCGGGAATGCCAAACGGAATGTCTTGCCTGGGGATCAGCTCGAGCCTGCCCACCTCATTGAGCAGACGAGGATTGGTCAGGGCCTGGATCTGGTACAACGTCTCGAACTCGTCGGCATCGGCAACGTCGTTGAACAGGCTGATGGGAGGAAACTTGGAATTGACCAGCCGATAGGTCTGCTGCGGCTCATCCTTCAACTCGGGCAGAGCATCGGGCGTCACCATTGAGCGCCTCGCAGCGCATCGATTCGACGGAATGTCTCATAAAGGGAGGTCATATCCCCCTGAGCCATCACATCGAGGGGCGAGCGACCGTTGAAAAATTCATTGTGATTGGCCATCGACGGGAACCCGTAGACGTTGTCCGGGTTGTCGAACAACGTACGCAGCGCCGCGTGGATGTTGAGCACAAAACTGATGCGCTGCAGCTGATCGAGGTCCAGGGCAACCGACCAGTCGGCATCATCCTGTCGCGCGCGGGTGTAGGTGCTGCGGGAAATACGCAGGATTTTACAGGCCTGCTCGCTCGACGTTTTCCACTTGTCGAGCACGCGCAATGCAGCACGCAGGCCGATGACGCCCTGCGTGCGAGAAAGCGGTTGAGTGGCGATAGCGACGGTCATGGCGGGCTCCTGCTCGAATCTACAGATGCAAATATAGAGCTTATGCCTCCATGGATGCAACCGCGTTCACGATTTAGCGCCGAATCGACCCCGGATGCTCCGCCTCATCACGCACCATCAGCATGATCGCGTCGCGTTTCTCCAGCAGGTGATGACGCAGGATGCTGCTCAGGCGTTTGCCGTCGCGGGTTTCGAGGGCCTCGATCATTTCTTCGTGATCGTGCAACGCCCTCTCCCACTTCGGGGCCTGTTGGTTGGAGAGAAAGCGCAGCGCGTGAATGCGGCGGTTTAGCGACAGGTACACGCACGCAAGGAAAACAGCACCTGGCTACTGTTGCCGCGACTGACCTGGATTTTGGCCGTGTCGCGGCCAACGTCAGAGGCGCGGAAGCCGGACACGACGAGGCCTTGGCGCAATATAAAAGTGTGGTGTTGAGTGCGTTGCGTGATGCCGATGTGGCGTTGGCGCGCTACGGCCATCAGCGGGAAAACGTGGTGATGCTGCGCAGCGTCGAAGCCTCGGCTGGGCGCGCCGCCGACCTGACCCGTCAACGCTATCGCGCAGGCACCGCAAGTACGCTGGACTGGCTGGACTGGCTGGACGCCGAGCGCACCCGCTATCAGGCCCAGTAAAGCCGGATTTCCGGTGACGCCGCGCTGCTCAAGGATTTTGCCTCGTTGCACAAATCCCTGGGCTTGGGATGGACGCTGTGAAGCAACGGGATCACACGCAGTCTTTGGCCGCCTGACCGAAGCCCGAGGTCAACAGACTACGCTCATAAATGAACACTTTGCCGCCGCCGTTGGCCTTGTACGCTTCGATCACGTTATCGGCGGCCACGGAGCTGGATACGACGATGCGATAATGCCGCTGGGTCTGGGACAGGGTCGGGCTCATCGAATGCCCCTGCAATTTAGGCACGACGCAGGCCGTGAACTGTTCAGGGGATTTGCTGGTTTGCAGCGTGAGGGTCGGCTCATTGGGCGCGGAGGCGCAACCGGTCAGCAGGGCAAACGCAGTCAGGGCGGTGGAGATCAGCAATGTACGCATGGGCGGGTCCTGTCAAAAAATGCTGCTCATGGGGCAGCTCTTCAATGCAGGCTATTGTCCGGATCGCTGCGCCATAACTGAACGTGTAATGGCTGATGCTCACTATCATCACAAGCGATAGCAGTGAGCATCGGAAGGGATCACACAGCGTCAGATCAGTGCCCCGCCACCGCCGCCCCGCCCTGGCGTATCCCGGCCGGAAAACCGCTGTCGCGGGCGCGCATTGCAATGGCCAGGCTCACCAGCACCAGCGCCAGCAGCACCCAGGGGAATGAACCGACCCCGAATTGATCCAGCAGCACACCGCCCAGCAAACCGGCGCCGGCGATGGCGCTGTTCCACACCACCACGTTCATCGACAGCGCCACATCCGCACCGCTCCCCGCAGCATCGGCCAGCGCGGTTTGCAGCAAGGTCGCCGCGCCGCCGAAGGTCAGCCCCCAGATGAACACCCCCAGATAAATCGCTTCGGCCGAGTTCGAGGCGACACCGAAGAGCACCGCAACCCCGGCAAAGGTCGCCAGACTCACAAGCACCGCGCCTCGCAGGTGAGTGTCAACCCGACGCCCCGTCACCCAGATGCCCAGCAAGGCCGCCACGCCAAAGACCAGCAGCACCACATCGACCTTGTCCGCCAGTCCGGCGGCACTGACGAAAGGCGCGATGTAGGTGTACAGGATGTTGTGGGCGAGCATCCAGGTCACCACCACTGCCAGCACCGGGCGCACGCCGGGGGTCATGAACACCTGCCGCAGCGGCAGACGCTGAGCCGAGGACTGACCGGGATAGTCCGGCACCTTTATCAGCACCCAGGCAATGAGGATCAGCGTCAGGCCGGACATCAGCGCAAACGCCAGCCGCCAGCCCATCAAGCCGCCCAGCCAGGTGCCCAGCGGCACGCCGAGGGACAGCGCGATCGGCGTGCCGACCATGGCAATCGCCAGCGCCTTGCCCTGCAACGACACCGAAACCATGCGTCTCGCGTAGCCGGCTAACAGGCTCCACGCCAGGCCCGCACAGACCCCGGCGAAGAAGCGCGCCACCAGTGTCAGCGAGTAACTGGACGACAGCGCGGTGATCGAGTTGAACGCGAGAAAGCCGATGATCGTCGCCAGCAAAACCGTGCGACGGCGCCAGCCCTGCGTAGCGATCGCCAACGGAATGGCCGCCAGCAGCGAACCCAGCGCGTACACCGTGACCATCTGCCCTGCCCAGGAATCAGAGACGCCCAGACCGCTGCCGATTTCCGGCAACAGCCCGGCAGGCAGAGTTTCGGTGAGGATGCAGATGAATCCGGTCATGGCCAGCGCCAGCAATGCGCCGATCGGCAGGCGCTCGGCCTGTGGTGGGTGTGTCGTCACGTCGGTGTACCTCATCACTTAGATATCGATTGGTACAGATGTTAGGCCAACGGTAAAACCTTGGTCAACGACTTTTGTATCGAGTAGTATCTATCTCGTTTTTCCAGAGGACCCTCCCATGGCGCAAATGGGCCGCCCCCGCACCTTCGACCGCAACCAGGCCATCGAACAGGCCATGCACCTGTTCTGGGAGCACGGTTACGAATCCACTTCCCTGAGCCAGCTGAAGGCAGGCATCGGCGGCGGCATTTCCGCGCCGAGCTTCTACGCGGCGTTCGGTTCGAAGGAAGCGCTGTTTCAGGAAGCCGTGCAGCGCTATCTGGACACCTTCGCCCAGGTCACCGAATGCCTGTGGGACGACACGCTGGCGCCCCGCGCAGCGATAGAACTGGCCCTGCGCCGCTCCGCCGCCATGCAATGCGAACCCGCACATCCCAAGGGCTGCATGGTCGCGCTGGGAGTGATGAGCGCGCCGACACCCGAAAATGCTCAGGTCACGGAAAAACTCACCCTCTCCCGAGCGCGCACCCGCGCAGGCTTCATCGCTTGTGTGGAACGAGGTTTAGCTTCGGGAGAGTTGCAGGCCGACACCGACGCCCGCGCCCTTGCGGCGGTGTTCGACAGCTTTCTGCTGGGCCTTTCGACCCTGGCCCGTGATGGTGTGCCCCATACGGTTTTCGAGGCGGCAATCACGGGGATCCTGGGGGTTTGGGAGGCGTCTGCAATCGCGCGGGCATAAAAAAACGCTGCATCTTCATGCAGCGTTTTTATTCGTCGATTTCAAGCATGGGGTCTACCCGGTTGATTAGCCGTTCTGGCGACCGTAACCCTGAGTGGTGTATTCCAGGTTGTGCGAGACACCGGCGCTGTCAACGTAAGTCATCTGAGTCTTGACCAGACCGTCGACTTTCTCTGGGTCCTGGGCAGTCTTAACGCTGACGACCTTGGCAACGTCCAAGCCTTTGTGATCAGTAGACAGCTCGTTGGCCGAGGCAAATACGCTGAACAACGAGAGAGCGGCGAAGGCGACATATTTCATTTTGGTTCTCCAGAAGTCGGTTGAATCTTCATTGAGCAAAGCGGCTGTTCGTTTGCTTCTGGAATCCATTCTTCTCCTTTTTTGAAGTATTGATAAACCGTTACTGTCGATAGCAGAGATCATCGGCGTCAATACTAAAGATTATGTTAGTTTGCGCAACACTGCTTTGTTAACTTCCACTTAATGTAATCGTGATCTACGCCAGGCCTTGATTGCCTCAAACAACCAGACGAAAAAAAACGCTGCATTTACATGCAGCGCTTTCTATTCATCGATTGCAATCATATGGATAGAGCCAATCAATTAACCGTTCTGACGACCGTAGCCCTGGGTGGTGTATTCCAGGTCGTGCTTGACGCCAACGCTGTCCACGTAAGTCATTTGAGTCTTGACCAGACCATCGACTTTCTCTGGGTCCTGGGCGGTCTTGACGCTGATGACCTTGGCTACGTCAATGCCTTTGTGGCGGTTGTACTGCTCGACCTGAGTCAGGGGCTGGGCGCTGGCGGAGGTGGCGGACAGCTCGTTGGCCGAGGCAAATACGCTGAAAAACGAGAGAGCGGCGAAGGCGACATATTTCATTTTGATTCTCCAGAAATGGGTTCACATCTTCATTGAGCAAAGCGGCTATTCGTTTGCTTCTGGGATCAATTGTCATGGATTTTTCAGCGGCCGATAAATACTTGCCGTTGATAGGAAACATCAGCCCGGTCAATAACAGCGATTGTATTATTTCTCGCAACACTCTCTTGTTAACTAAAGTTTAATCTAACAACGCCTGAACTTTTCTGTTAGCGAGCCCTGCCCTGTTAACGTCTCATGCGCAGGGCGCCTGCTCACGCAATTCGTGCGGCGTTGCTCGCGCATTTGCTCAAGCTCTGCAGGTGCCCGCGATCCTTATCGGCAGGCCCCGACGAACATTGCGTGCAGTTCGTCGGGTGCCGATCAGCAGCGCCGCTATGTCCTCAGCGCAAGCCAAAGCCCAGGCGCTTGAGCTCTTCGACCAGATGCTCGCGGCCATGCAAGTTGGTGACGCTGCGCAAACGGGCGATGACCTGCTCGGACCAACCGGCGGCTTTGAGCCCCTCCTGCTTATAGAACGCGCCCAGTCGCGCGTCGTACTGCTCGATGGCAGGGTGCTCGGTTTCAACGCCATAGGTTTCGTGATGCAACACGGCGGCCTGGGGCAGCCTCGGCTTGACCTTTGCCGGGCGATCCGGCGATGGGTGACCGACGCACAGACCAAACACAGGGTAGACCTGAGGCGGCAGTTCGAGCTCTCTGGCGACGGCTTCGATGTCGTTGCGGATCGCGCCGATGTACACGCTGCCAAGGCCCAGAGACTCCAGCGCCACCACCGCATTTTGCGCGGCCAGGGCGGCGTCGATGGTGCCCAGCAACAGGCTTTCCAGATACGGCACGGCTTCCAGCGCCACACCTTCGCGCTCGGCCAGTCTTGATACCCGCGACAAATCCGCCAGCCACACCAGCAACAACGGTGCCTGATGAATGTGCGCCTGATTGCCGGCAAAACCGGCCAGACGCGCCTTGCGCTCGGGGTTCTGCACCGCCACCACGCTCCAGACCTGCAGGTTGGAGGAACTGGCGGCGGATTGCGCGGCGGCGATCAGCGCTTGCAGGGTGCCTTCGGGCAGCGGCGCGTCGGTAAAGGAACGCACGCTGCGGTGATCGAGCAGCTCATCGAGAATCGGGCTCCAGGCGCCGGGCACCTTGATGTCTGCTTGGCCGTAGCGGGACGCGAGTCGTTTTTGCGATGCATCAGTCATGGGTCATGTCCGGGAGGGTGATTAAAAGGATGTGGGTCAGCGCTGCGTGCGCCAGTTGCGATGGGCCGGGCGTGGCAGGCCGAGGTGTTCGCGCAGGGTCGTGCCGCTGTACTCATGGCGAAAGACCCCACGCTGACGCAGGATCGGCAGCACGCCGTCGACAAACAACTGCAGGCCTTCAGGGAAATGCGACGGCATCAGGTTGAAGCCGTCGGCCGCCTCCCCTTCAAACCAGGCAATCAACTCGTCGGCCACCTGCGCCGGTGTGCCGACCAGAATCTTGTGCCCGCGAGCGCCCGCCACCAGATGGCAGATCTGGCGCAGGGTCAGGCCATCGCGATGGCTCATGTCCAGCAGCAATTGCGCGCGGCTTTTCATGTTTTGCGGCAGGGGCAGGTCTGGCAGTGGTTGATCCAGGTCGAAGCCGTCCAGGTTCTGCCCCAACCGCTCGGCCACGAGCTTCAGCGCGGTGTCGAGGTCCGTCCACTGTTGCAAACGTTCGAAACTGGCCTGCGCCTCGCTCGCCGTGGCGCCGATAATCGGCATCACGCCCGGCATGACCAGGCAATGCTCGGGGTTGCGGCCATGGCCAATGACCTGCTGTTTGAGCTCGCGGTAGAACTGCTGCGCAGTCTCGAGATCCTGCTGGGCGGTGAACACCACTTCCGCGACTCGCGCGGCCAGGCTCATGCCCGGCCCGCTGGAACCGGCCTGAATCAGCACCGGATGGCCCTGAGGACTGCGCGTCAGGTTGAGCGGACCGTCGATGCTGAAGTGCGGCCCCTTGTGCTCCAGCGGGTGCATCTTGCCGGCGTCCAGATACACACCGGCTTGGGCATCGCGTACATAAGCGTCATCCTCGAAGCTGTCCCACAGCCCGCGCACCACATCGACGAACTCTTCGGCCACCTCATAGCGCAGGTCGTGATTGGGGTGGCTGGCGCGGGAGAAGTTCGCGGCGCTGTCGTACCCGGTGGTCACCACGTTCCACGCTGCGCGACCCTCGGAAAGATGGTCGAGAGTGCCGAACTGGCGCGCCACGGTGTAAGGCTCGCCGTAGGTGGTCGAAGCCGTGGCCGCCAGGCCGATGCGCTCGGTAATCGACGCCAGCGCCCCCAGCAGGGTCAGCGGCTCGAAACGCACGATCATCGACGGGTGTTCCTGGGCGCTGGTGACCAGCTTGTCGCCAAAGAACACCATGTCCAGACAGGCGCGCTCCGCGGCGAGGGTCAGTTGCTTGATGAGCTTGAAGTTCTCGCTGCCGCTCTGCGCGCCAGGGTAGCGCCAGCCATTGGCGTGATGACCGGCAGCCTGAATGAACAGGCCCAGGCGCATGTGATGGAGGGTCTGGGTCATGGGGTCTCTAGGTTTCGTTGCCCAACGCTGAAGGCCGATCATCATGGCCTAACGTTAGATCAAATAGTTATTAAAAATTAACATAAAGCAACAATATGATAATAAATAAAAACACAGTTGATCGTCCAGCTGAGAGCCTGAGGACTGGTCGAAATGACCCGGTTCATGGAAGGAACGCCTCCCATGATCGACGGCCTGAATGACATCGATGCCCCGGCGCAGGGGGTTGATGTCGCCTGAGGCGTCAATCGGTCGCTGCACAATGACTCGACCATTCATCGCCCATCGCGCATTTTTAACGACTTTTCCGACACTGCCACGCATCAGAACCTTACAGCGAGCGGATAACGCGCGGCGTCATCCCACTCTGTTCATTCTGACCAAGAGGCATCACCCCATGAATAAGAAAGTGAGTTGTGCATTGGCCATCGCTGGCCTGACCTGTTTGCTCTCCGGCCCCGCCATGGCGGCCACTGCCACGACCCCGAGCAGCCCCTCGAACGGCAGCACCATGAGCGGCCCGTCGTCATCCGGGACCAGCTCGTCCGACTCCAAGGATTCGTCGCGACCCAAAGGCACCAACGGCGCCGCCACCAAAGGCACTGCCCTTCCCGGCTCGGGCGGCGAAGCAGGCAGCGGCGGCAATTCGGGCTTCGGCAACGACACCTCGTCAGGTGCAGGCTCAAGCGACAGCAAAAGCACGGGCACTAAATAGCCTGTTGCTCTTGCCTTGGGCATGAGCGCGACGCTTTTCGAACTCGCGCAAAAAAGGCCAGCTTTTCAGCTGGCCTTTTCAGTGTTTCGTTTGGCTCCACGACCTGGACTCGAACCAGGGACCCAGTGATTAACAGTCACTTGCTCTACCAACTGAGCTATCGCGGAATGCGAGCTATCTTACTGATTGAAAAAGAGAAGTCAAGCAATCGGTGAAAAAAATTAAGCGGCAGAGTTCATGGCAGCCCTTGCGACTTACAGACCCCTTCACCATCCTCGCTCGCTCAATCCCAGTGCGCGCATCTCGTCTTCCCGAAACCGGGCGTCCGCTTGCAGAAAGAACTCATCCAGTTGCGGCGGCGCAACGGACGAGCCAGACAACATGCAATGGACCTGACCGCGATGATGAATCTGGTGCTCGAACAGATGCAGCAACAGGCGATCTATCCTTTCTCTTACCTCGCCCTCGGCGCGCCTGAGCGTGACCTTTCGCAGGAGATCCGTGTCACTGAGCGCTCTGCAAAAATCCGCCAATTGCAGGTCCAGCCGTGCCTGGCGTTGCTGCAGCGTCTCGAAGTCCAGATCCGGCGGCACGTTGATGTCTTGCCCGGGCAGGTCACCCTGTAATGCAGCGAGGTAATACAGATCGACGTCGAGAATGTGACACAACGTGTGGCGGATCGAGGGGAAGAATCCACTGCGCGGCGCTGCATATTCTTCGCGGCTCAATATTTTGCAGGCGTTGTGCAGACGATGATTGGCCCACTGATTGTTGAGGGCCTGCATGAGAAAGTAATTCATGACGAGCGTCCAGATCGTTCGTTGAAGGCCATAGTCAGCCTGCAACGCCTCGACGTCAAACACGCCCGCGCAGCGAAAAATGCCCCGCGTGGAGGTGACCACGCGGGGCATTTGGTTTAGCGACTCACGGCGTCTTAACGACGATCCAGCCACACAGTCTGCGCGTTGCAGAACTCACGGATGCCGAAATGCGACAGCTCGCGGCCGAAACCGCTCTTCTTCACGCCACCAATCGGCACGCGGGCATCGGAGGCGGTGTAGCCGTTGATGAACACACCACCGGTTTCCAGACGCGAAGCGATGTCGCGGGCCTTGGCCACGTCGGCAGTCCAGACGCTGCCGGCCAGGCCGAATTCGCTGTCGTTGGCCAGCTCCACGGCGTGCTCGGCGTCACGGGCGACGATGATCGAGGCCACCGGGCCGAACAACTCTTCCTTGAAGGAGGTCATGCCCGGACGCACGTTCGACAGGATGGTCGGTGCGTAGTAGTTGCCCTCGCCTTCGGCCTTCTCGCCGCCGAACAGCAGGGTCGCGCCTTCGCTGACGGTCTTGAGCACTTGCTCGTGTAGCTCGTCGCGCAGATCGTAGCGGGCCATTGGGCCGATGTAGTTCTCTTCGTTCAGCGGGTCGCCGATTTTCAGCGCCTTGACCGCCGCCACGAATTTCTCGGTGAAGGCTGGCAGCACGCTTTCTTCGACGATGATGCGCTTGGCAGCGACGCAGATCTGACCGCTGTTCTGGTAACGGCCGATGGTCGCGGCTTTGACGGCTTCGTCCAGATCGGCATCGGCCAGGACGATGAACGGGTCGGAACCGCCCAGCTCCAGTACGCATTTTTTCAGAGCGGCACCTGCCTGAGCGGCGATGGCCGAACCTGCGCGCACGCTACCGGTCACGGCGACGGCGGCGATGCGTGGGTCCGCGATGGCTTTGGAAACGCCTTCGTTGCCGACGTTGATGACTTCGAACACACCTTCCGGCAGACCAGCCTCGATCCAGGCGTCACGCAGCAGGTAGGCGCTGCCCATGACGTTTGGCGCGTGCTTGAGCACGTAGGTGTTGCCCGCGAGGATCATCGGGATCGCGCCGCGCATCACTTGCCAGATCGGAAAGTTCCACGGCATCACCGCCAGGACCGGGCCCAGTGGCAAGTAATCGATATACGCCTTGTCGTTTTCCACCGGGGTCTTTTCCGGGGCGAGCATGGCCGGACCGTTCTCGGCGTACCATTCGCAGGTCACGGCGGTCTTTTCGACTTCGCCACGGGACTGAGCGATTGGCTTACCCATCTCTGCGGTCATCATCTGCGCCATGGCTTCAGCGTTCTTACGCAGGACTTTTGCAATGGTGCGCAGTTGTTCGGCGCGGGCGCTGATCGGCTGCTTGCGCCAGGCTTTGAAACCAGCGGCGGCGCGACTCAGGGACTGTTCAAGCTCGGCAGCCTGCTCGAACGGGTACTCGGCGAACACCTTGCCGGTGGCCGGGTTCAGGGAAATGGCGTGGGTCGTGGATGCGTGTGACGACATGACTAAAAGCCTCCTGTAGGGGTTGATCTTCACCGCCGGGCCGAGACCCGTTGCTGAAGTCTTGGGGCCACGATAGGCTCTCCGGTAAATTTCCGATAATGAATAATTATCAAAAATAAATTCTCTAAAAGAGAAAGATAGCGAGACCTTCATGGACCTGACCCAACTCGAGCTGTTCAAGGCCATCGCCGAAGAAGGCAGCATCACCGCCGCCGCACAGCGGCTGCACCGCGTGCCTTCCAACCTGACCACGCGCATCAAGCAGCTGGAGCAGGAACTGGGCGTCGATCTGTTCATTCGCGAGAAGCTGCGCCTGCGTCTCTCGGCCACCGGCCACACCTTTCTGGATTACACGCGGCGCATTCTGGAGCTGGTCGAGGAAGCCAAGCAGGCCACCTCCGGCTCCGAGCCCCAGGGCGTGTTTTCCTTAGGCTCGATGGAAAGCACAGCCGCGGTGCGCATCCCTTCGCTGCTCGCCGAATTTCACCAGCGCTACCCCAAGGTCGAGCTGGACCTGTCCACCGGGCCTTCCGGCGACATGATCGATGGCGTGCTGTCGGGTCGATTAAGTGCTGCTTTCGTCGACGGGCCGCTGCGTCATCAGGACCTGGAAGGCATCGAACTGTTCGAAGAAGAGATGCTGCTGATCACCGCCGCCAGTCACCAGCCGGTCACCCGCGCGCAGGACGTGAGCAGCAAGACGGTGTATGCCTTTCGCCAGAACTGCTCGTACCGCCGCCACTTCGAGGCCTGGTTCAAGGACGACATGGCGACGCCGGGCAAGATCTTCGAAATGGAGTCCTACCACGGCATGCTTGCCTGCGTGACGGCTGGCGCGGGGGTTGCGATGGTGCCGCGCAGCATGCTCGAAAGCATGCCGGGCAGCCGCAACGTCAATGCCTATCCGCTGGGCGAAGAATTCCGCTATTTGAACATCTGGCTGACTTGGCGCCGGGGCGTGCGCTCACCGGCGCTCAGCGCCTTCATCGACCTGGTGCAGACCGCCGTGGGCCGGGGCGAGGCGTCAGAGCCGGACGTTCAGGCCTTGCTGTCGCGCGCCACGGTGTAACGCAGCCACACCGCCCCGCCTTCCTGCACTTCGGCCGAGGACAGTGTCAGGTGAGCGGGTTGCGTCCAGGCGCTGGCCGACACCTCGAACGACGCCGGATGCTCGCCCCGCCCGTCCACTAACGGCAGGATCAGCACGCTGACTTCGTCCACCAGCCCGGCGTTGACGAACGAACCACTGACATGAGGTCCGCCCTCGACGATCAGGCGTTTGCAGCCAAGCTCCTGGCTGAGAATGCTCACCACCTGCTGGAGGTCGATCTCGGTTTTGCCGGCGAACAGGTACGACACGCCCACCGATTGCAGGTAAGCCAGGTAGTCGTCCGACACGTTTTCAGTCAGCACCTCGACCACGTGCGAACCCAGCGCCTCGTTGTTCTTCCAGCCCACCTTGCCGCGTGGGTCGATGGAGATCGCGTAGCTCTTGGCGTTGCGCTCGACAAAACGATGGGTGCGCGCAATCGGCGAGCTGGCCAGCCCCTTCGGATAGCCTTCGTCGTGGGCGATTTCCTGCATCGTCACCCGACCGCAGATCCACGCATCAAATTCGAACGTTTGTGCGAGTGTTTCGTACAGATCGCCTGCGGCTTTCTTGAAGCTGCGATCCCAGCCGTCGGTCAGGGCGTGGCCGTCCAGCGACGACATCATGTGGCAGATGACATATGGCTGCATGACAGAACTCCAGGGTGAATGAGGACTGTAAGACCGACCCGGACTGCCGACCGATAGTTCAGCGGCGAACGATCAACGCGCTGCCGCTGACGTTGATCGCCGCACCGCCACGCACTTGATCTCCACCACAATGCCCGGATGCGCCAGCTCGCTTACGCCAATGCATGTCCAGGCAGCAAGCCCGCGAGGGAATACGCGGTTCTTCACCTCACGAAACACCGCCATGTGCTGTGACATGTCGACGTGATACGTGGTCATGTCGACGATGTCCTCGAAGGTACAGCCGCCCGCCTCCAGCACCTGACGCAGGTTTTCCCAGGCCGCGAGGAACTGTTGCTCGGGGTCCTCGATCACCTGCAAATCAGCGGTACGCCCCACTTGGCCTGCGCAGTACAACGTATCGCCGACCCTGACAGCAGGGGCGTAGCCGGCGCGTTCGACAATGGTTTGCATGGCGGGCGGGATAATGATTTCGCGACTGGGCATTGCCGGGGCTCCGCAGAAAAGCGCTGAATGTAGCACCCGCCCATGAACCATGAAATCCACAAGCGTTCTGACCGTTACCCATGCTTTTATGGGGAAGACGTTGTAAGCCAGCCGGCCCCGACCTGTGACCCGAGGAGCGCTTATGCCCGTAAGCACCGAACCACAATCGCGCCTGTTTTTCGCCCTTGGCTGCCCTCCTGCGCTGAGCAAAGCGATTTCACAATGGCGCACATCCCTGGGCCTGCGCACCGGTCGGCCGGTGCCTACCGCCAATCTCCATCTCACGCTTTTGTTTCTCGGGGCGGTCGACAAGGCGCAAATCGCAGAAATCTGCGCCACCGCATCGAAGGTCAAGGTGCCCGGAAAACCACTGACGGTCGTCCTTGACCGCCTGGACGTCTGGCGCAAATCAAAGGCTCTGGTGCTCACTCCGGATGATGCGCCTCCCGAGCTGATGCGGCTGTCCTACGCACTGGAGCAAGCGATGTTGAGGTTTGGACAGGATCAGGAGCACAAAGAGTTTCGGGCCCACTTGACCCTGGCACGTGACTATCCCAATCAGGTGCCGGAGGCTGCTAGCGCGCCTGAGTTTCTTTTGCGGGCTGACCGTTTCGGGCTTTATGAGTCTCGCAAGGGGGAATATCGGGTGGTGGGGCAATGGCCGCTTGTTCAGGCGGTGGGAGGGTAATATCCCGTTTTGATAAGGGATCTGATGGGGCTCAACAGGTCAAAGAGGCAAAAAAAGCGATCACCCCGTTATGGGTGATCGCTGGGTGTTACAGGCAGTAGTAACTGGCCAGGAGCTAATGGGTCAGCCGTTCGTAATCCATTTCGCCAGCCACTTCGCGGAAGTTCATGTGGTCAAGCTTCTGGCTTTGTTCAGCAAGACGCCCGGCGCCAGTCTTGTCGGAGCCGTCGGATGCCAGGCCGCGCTCAGGCTGGCCATTGGCGGCGACTGCATTTGCGCCGACGTGGTCAGCGCCGTCGGACGCTACGCGATTGGCGCCGACGCGATCTGCGCCATCGGCTGCGACTCGATTAGCGCCTACTCGATCTGCACCATCAGCAGCGACACGATTGGCCCCAACACGATCTGCACCATCGGCAGCTACACGATTGGCACCAACGCGATCTGCGCCGTCAGCAGCGACTCGATTGGCGCCGACGCGATCTGCGCCATCGGACGCTACTCGATTGGCGCCGACGCGATCTGCGCCATCGGCCGCGACACGATTGGCACCCACACGATCTGCGCCATCGGCTGCGACACGATTAGCACCGACACGATCTGCGCCATCGGCCGCGACACGATTGGCACCCACACGATCTGCGCCATCGGCCGCGACACGATTGGCACCAACGCGATCAGAGCCGTCAGAAGCCGTCGCATTCGCCCCAACGTGATCAGCACCATCAGAAGCAGTGGCATTCGCACCCACATGATCAGCGCCATCAGAGGCCGTTGCATTTGCACCCACATGATCAGCGCCATCAGAGGCCGTTGCATTTGCACCCACATGATCAGCGCCATCAGAGGCCGTTGCATTTGCACCCACATGATCAGCCCCATCGGAAGCCGTCTTGTTCGGCCCCACTTTCTCAGAGCCATATTCCGCAACTGTCTTGCCTTGATTCACATCGGACGCCGCATACGCGGCGGACACACCCAGCGCCAACACGGAAACCGTGAGGCCCATAATCAGTTGTCTCTTCATAACCAATTGCTCCACGTGTCATGTCGGTCGATGCGGGCAAGATGCCCGGCAAGTTGCCTTTCTCGACAATGAAAACATCGCACTTCGCAATGAGCGCGAGCGTACTTTCCTGATAACGCTTTCCTGATAACTACTGCGGGCCAGAACAGCCAGCAGGCGATCCAGCTCGACAGGAAATGCCCGCGTCTGCTCAGGATAGACCGCTTTCCCAGGCGTCGCCCGATGCCAAGGAACTACCCGTCCGATGGCAGGCTCATACGCTACCGAAAGTTTCGAGTAAGCGCGCGCCGGTTAGTTCGGCGCGCGCAAATAAAAGCACAATTGGGCAAGTTGCAGCATGGCCGAACTTGCAAAGGATTGATCGCATTCCTGCAACAATACTGCAGTCAGCACTGCCTCTTATTAGTGCGTGCTTTATTCAACTAAACGATATTGTCCAGAAACAGGCTGTAAGTGATTGATTTAACGATTCAGGCAGTCATTGCGGGGATGAGGCGGCGTCTGCGTCTACAACCAGAGACGCCAGATTGCGCAGCCATTGCGTAACAGAGCCATAGGCCATGTGCATGGCGTCGTCGTCAGCCTTAGGCTCGCGATGTCGGACGTGGGTGTCGTACCGGGCGCGTAACGCTGCGCCAGGGGTCACTGCAGCGTTGAACCTTCCTGGTACCGCCCCAGTCCCATCATTCCCGTTGATGACCACCATAAAGGCGATTGTCTTCAGGTTTTTCGGGCCTCGCGTAACATTGCCCCATCGCTTGCTCACCTATTGACTACTCCCACAGGACTACCGACATGACCCTTCATCTGATCAACGCCGCTGCCCTCACCGCCGTGACCGTTTTCCTGGTCAACCGCGCTTTCGCCCTGTACGACCTGGTCAACGCAGCCACCGTTTCCGAGCACATCTGAAACGGTCCTGCCGTTTTGACTGCGCTTGGCAAACGCCCTGCCTGTGTGCGCTGAATCAGCCTCAGGCGAACGGGTCCATCTAACGATTCAAGCGCTTTCGTGCCGTCAAACCTGCGACTGCTCCAACAGGGTTTGTGTCGCATCGTAATCCGGCGTCAAGCCAGCCGCTTGCACCTCATCACCTCTACCGCTTCGACAAACCGCCCCACCTCCCAGCGCTCGCGCAGCGCCAGTTCGAGCAGCTGCTGGCCCGTCTGCGGTGCCATGCCGTGCAGCGGCGGATCGGTGTCCAGATTGGTCGGAAACGAATAGCCGTCCGCACTCATGGCGATCACCGCCTGCATGCCCTCCTCATCCAGCTCGCCCTGCTCCACCCGCTTGAGCAGCGACGGATACAGCGCCAGCACCATTTTCTCCCGATTGACCATCTCCATCGGTTTGCCAAATGCCGAGGATATTTGCAGCAGGTTGGCCATGCGGAACTGATCCGTCGTGCGATTGGTGCCCGCCGCATGAAACAGCGCCGGGTTGAAGAACAGCAGGTCGCCCTTGTTCAACGGCAGTTGAATCGCATGGCTGGCGAAGTAGTCGATAAAGCGCCGATCACGCCACGCCAGGTAGCCCAGTTCGTACTGCTGGGAGAACGGCAGCAGCAAGGTCGGACCGGTGTCCAGCGGCATGTCGGTGTGTGCCACGGCCCCTTGCAGCGTGAGGTTCTGCGACAGCCGATGAATCGGCAGCGGGAAGCGCGACGCCACCTCATCGCTCTGGAAGCCCAGATGATAATCCCGATGCGGCTGTTGCGCCTGCCCACCCGGCGTCACCACGTTGACCTGCGCGGTGGCCTGAAAATACGGCCCCAGCCAGGCCTGCGAAATCAGCCCCAGCAGCGGATTGGCATAGTACTCAATGAACGAATCCGGCGAGTGCTCGGCAGCCTTTTGCAGGGAATTCCAGATCCGCTGATTGGCCCCGGCCTTGGCGAAATGGTCAGCGCGCACCACGCTGGCAGACTCGTCGGCAATGATCTGGCGAAACACCTCGCTGTGCCGATCGATCACCGCCGTATCGGGGTAGGCATGGCGCACCACCATGATCCCGGAGCCGTCTCGAAACAGCCTGTGCAATTCGCTCAGGACTGCCGTGCGGTCCTGCTGCATCGCACTGCGCAGGCGATCGGCCTGATAGATCACGACCTTGCTGACCACCTCTTGAGCGTTGGGGTAATCGCTCAGGCTGACCTGCTGCTCGCAGACTGCCGCGAATGCCTCGACGTCGATATCGGCGGCGCTGGCAAACAGGCTCATGGCGCGATTCCATCAAGGGTGAGCGGCGCATCCGGGCGCGGAGCCGAACCGTCGCCACAGCCGATGATGCCCTGCTCCATGTCGATGATCGCCCCGGTGGTCAGGCCCGACTGGTCAGACAGCAGGAAGGCCACGCTGTTGGCCACTTCTTCAGGCTTGAGCAGGCGGCCGAATGGCGCTTCGGCTTCTGCCCGTTGCAGCCAGCCGTCCTGGGCGCCGTGGTACTGGCGCTGAATCTGGTCTTCGTGAGGGGTGTCCATCCAGCCGATGTTCAGGCCGTTGACGCGGATGCGATTGCGCAAGGTGCTGAACGCCACATTCTTGGTCAGCACCGCCAGCGCGCCTTTGGACGCGGCATAGGCCGAAAGGAACGACTGGCCACCATGACCGGTGACGCTGAGAATGCTGACGATCGAGCCTTCGACCTTGTTGGCGATCATCAGCTTGATGCATTCCTGCATCAGAAAAAACGGCGCCTTGACGTTGACCGCGAAGATGCGGTCGAACAGTTCCGGCGAGGTGTCGACGATGGTCCCGCGGTCGGACATCCCGGCGCAGTTGACCAGCCCGTGCACGGTGCCGAAATGTTCCTTGGCAGCGGCCACGACCCGGCGGCAGTCCTCGACGTTTTCCATGTCGGCTTCGACGAAAAACGCCTGGCAATCGAGCTCGGCCAGCAGGCGCACCTGCTGCTCACCCTTGTCGCGGCTGCGCCCGCAGATGATCAGCCCGGCAGCGCCGCGCAGCGCCAGGGTCCGCGCCACGGCGGCGCCCAGGCCTTGGGTGCTGCCCGTGACCACGTAGTAACGGCCGGCGAATGAAGTGGAAAGATTCGGCGTGGAAAAATCACGTACTGACATGCCCTTCTCCTGCTGTTGTTGTTTTTGGCTGCGGAAATATCATCGCAATAGAATTTAAATTCTATCTGTACAATGAATAGAACTAAGACTAGCATTGCGCTCACATCAGTCAGACCCGAATCGACCTCAACAAGACCTCAGAAAAGGCTCAGGGGATTCCATGCTCGACCGCGCCAGACGTTTCTCCATCAAGCAGATCGCCGCCCAGGCGGGGGTCAGCAAAGCCACGGTCGATCGTGTCCTGCACGCGCGCGGCAGCGTGCATTACCAGACCAACCGGCGTATCCAGCAAGCCCTTGAAGAACTCGAAGCCCAGGAAAAATCCGGGCCGGCCGTGGGTCGCACCTTTCACATCGACATCATCCTGCACACCCCCAAGCGCTTCAGCGACGCCGTGCAGGACGCCATCCATGCGCAGCTCGGCAGCCTGGCGCCGTTTCGCATCTTTCCGCGTTTTCACCTGTATCAGGAAATCGACACCCAGCAGATGCACGATCTGATCCTGCGCTGTGCCAGCAAGGGCAGCCAGGGCCTGATCCTCAAGGCCGCCGATGAGCCGCAGATCAACGAAGCGGTGAATCAGGTCACGGCCGCAGGGATTCCGGTGGTGACACTGGTGTCCGACCTGCCCCAGAGCGAGCGCATCGGCTACATCGGCATGGACAACCGCACCGCCGGGCAGACCGCGGCCTACCTGATGTCGCGCTGGCTCGACAGCAGCGCCCAGGATGTAGCGGTGGTGATCAGCAGCGAGCTGTTTCGGGGCGAAGAAGAGCGCGAGATGGGGTTTCGTACCTGGCTGCGCAGCCGCGCCCAGCACCTGCGCGTGGTCGACATCAGCGGCGGCTTTGGCGTCTACGAACCGACCCTGGAACGCGTGACCCAGGCCCTGAAAGACAATCCCTCGATCAAGGCGGTTTACAGCGTCGGCGGCGGCAACCGCGCGATTGTCGATGCCTTCGCCGCCCTCGAGCGCCCTCTGACCGTGTTCATCGGCCACGACCTGGATCAGGAAAACCGCCAGTTGCTGGCTGAAGAAAAGATTGCCGCGATCATCGACCACAACCTGCAGGTCGATGCCCGCCACGCGTTCACCCAGATCCTGCAGTTTCACCGACTATGGCGGGCCGACCCGGTCCCCGCCTCGCCGGTGCAGATCGTCACACCGTTCAACCTGGCGCATTGATGCCCGCGCAAGCAACACCCCGATCGCCCCTGACAACAACAATCCAAGGAGATCCACCCATGCTACGCATCGCAGTCCTCGGCGCAGGCCGTATTGCCAACATTCACGCCGCCAACGTCGCGGCCAACCCCGATGTGCAACTGTCGGTGATCGCCGACCCTTGGCGCGAAGGCGTCGACAAGCTGGCGGCAAAACTGGGTTGCGCGGCGGCCTACGACTGCGCCGAAGCCATCGCCCGCGACGACGTTGATGCCATCGTCATCGGCACGCCCACCGACACCCACATCGACCTGATGCTGCGCGCGGTCAAGCTGGGGAAACCGGTGCTGTGCGAAAAACCCATCGACCTGGATTTTGCCAAGGCCGCCAAGGCTGTTGAAGACATCGAGCGCCTGAACGGCAAGGTCATGCTGGGCTTCAATCGCCGCTTCGACCCCGACACCCTGCAAATGCGTAAGGCCATCGCCCAGGGCGAGATCGGCGACGTGCGCCAAGTGGTGATCACCAGCCGCGATCCGGGTCTGGCGCCGGTGGAATACCTCAAGCATTCCGGCGGCATCTTGCGCGACATGACCATCCACGATTTCGACACCGCGCGCACCCTGCTGGGCGAAGAACCGGTGGAAGTGATGGCCATCGCCAGCCGCCTGGTCGACCCGGCCCTGGCGCAGATCGACGACTACGACAGCGTGATGGTCCTGCTGCGCACCGCCTCCGGCAAGCAATGCCACATCAACTGCTGCCGCGAAGCGGTGTACGGCTACGACCAGCGTCTGGAAGTGTTCGGCTCCAAAGGCATGGTGCTCAACGACAACCACCGCCCGAGCACCGTACGCACCTACAGCGCCACCCAGACGGAAGTGCGAGAGCCGCTGGAGAACTTCTTCCTGGAGCGCTACGCCGATTCGTACCGCAACGAGCTGAACCAGTTCATCGACGCCGTGCGCGCCAACGAGCCCCTGCCGACCAACGCACGGGACGGCCTGAAGGCCCTGCACCTGGCCAACTGCGCACTGGAATCGATCAAGACCGGGCGGGCGGTGAAGGTGGAGATTTGATGATGGCGGTGTGTCGAGCTGCAAGATGATTCGCCTGAGACACCGCAACCACCTGTGGGCGTGAGCTTGCTCACGAAAGCCCCCTGTCGGTCGCCACCAATGTGACTGCACGGCCGCATTCGTGAGCAAGCTCACCCCCACAGCGGCACCCACTATTTAAAATCACGACTGCGCACATCAAGCCCCGTCAGCAGCGGGGTCAGGTCGAACAGGCGTTGGGCGATGACGTGGCGCACGCCTTTCTGGTACTCGAACTTGCCAAACACCTGCATCAACTGCGACCCCACCAACACCTTGCGCTGACGCTCGGCGAGATCGCGCCAGACCACGACGTTGATCATCCCGTGCTCGTCTTCGAGGGTGACGAAGGTCACGCCGCTGGCCGTGCCCGGTCGCTGTCGCCCCACCACCAACCCCGCGACACTGAAAGAACGCCCGTGCTCTTCGCCCAACAGGTCTTTTGAACTACGAAAGCGTTTGGCCGCCAGTTTGTTGCGCAGCAGCGCCAGCGGGTGTGGGCCCAGGGTGGTGCCAAGCGTATCGTAATCGGCCATCAGGTCCTGAGCCACGCTCGGCAACGGCAAGGCCACCTGCGCTTCTTCGCCGAAGCAATCGTCACCAAACAAGGGCCGCTGCACCTCGACCCCGGCCATCTCCCAGCGCGCACGATGACGATGGCCGACCAACCCGCGCAACGCCCCGGAATCCGCCAGCGAAGCCCGCGCCCGGTTGTCGAGGTCGGCGCGCAGGCACAAATCGGTGACGTCCTTGAATCCGCGCTGTTGGCGGGCCTGTTCGATGCGTCGTGCGTCCTCCTCGCGAAAGCCGCGAATCATCCGCAGGCCCATGCGGATCGCCAGATTCTGCGTGTACTCGCGCCCTTCTACCGGCTCCAATGAGCAATCCCAGTCGCTGTAGCGAATGTCCACCGGATGCACGTCAATGTGGTGTCGCCGGGCGTCCTGCAATAACTGGTCGGGGCTGTAGAACCCCATGGGCCAGCTGTTGATCAGCGCGCAGGTGAAGGCCGCGGGTTCGTGGCATTTGAGCCAGCAGCTGGCGTAGGTCAGCAAGGCGAAGCTGGCAGCGTGGGATTCGGGGAAGCCGTAGCTGCCGAAGCCTTTGATTTGTTCGAAGATGCGCTGGATGAATTCGTCAGGGTAGCCCTTCTCGGTCATGCGTTCGCTGAGGCGAATGCGATGGGGTTCAAGGCCGCCGTGGCGCTTCCAGGCTGCCATGGAACGGCGCAGCTCATCGGCCTCCCCCGGCGAATAATCGGCCGCGACGATTGCCAGTTGCATGACCTGTTCCTGGAACAACGGCACGCCGAGGGTACGTTTGAAAACCGCTTCCAGCTCCTTGGAGGGATAAGTGACCGGTTCCTCTTTGTTCCTGCGACGCAGGTACGGATGCACCATATCGCCCTGAATCGGCCCCGGCCTGACAATGGCAACCTCGATCACCAGGTCATAAAACGTCTCGGGCCTGAGCCTTGGCAGCATCGACATCTGCGCCCGCGACTCGATCTGGAACACGCCGATGGTGTCGGCGCGGCTGATCATTTCGTAAGTGGGCTTGTCCTCAGCGGGAATGCTGGCGATGGTCAGGTCGTATCCGCGATAACGGGTCACCAGATCGAAGGTACGTCGCAAGGCGCTGAGCATGCCTAGCGCGAGAATATCGACCTTGAGCAGCCCGACCAGATCCAGATCGTCCTTGTCCCATTGAATGATCGTGCGGTCGGCCATCGCTGCGTTTTCCACCGGCACCAATGTCTCCAGCGGATGCTCGGAAATCACGAAACCGCCGGGGTGCTGCGAGAGGTGACGCGGAAAGCCGATCAGCTCGCCAGTCAAGGTCAGGACGCGGCGCAGCACCGGGCTGTCAGGCTCGAAGCCTGATTCACGCAAGCGCTCGGCAGGCGGCAGGTTGTCGGTCCAGCGCCCGCAGCAATCGGCCAGTGCGTTGATCTGATCGGGAGGCAAGCCGAGCACCCGCGCCACGTCACGAATCGCCCCGGCGCCGTGATAGGTGCTGGCCACGGCCGTCAGCGCCGCTCTGCCCCGACCATAACGGCGGAAGACGTATTGCAGGACTTCTTCACGGCGTTCGTGCTCGAAATCGACGTCGATGTCGGGCGGCTCGTTGCGCTCCTCAGAGATGAAGCGCTCGAACAACAGATCGATTTTCGAAGGGTCCAGCTCGGTGATTTCCAGCGCGAAACAGACGGTCGAGTTAGCGGCCGACCCCCTGCCCTGGCACAAGATGGCCCGGTCGCGAGCGAAGCGCACGATGTCGTGTACGGTCAGGAAGTAACTTTCGTACTTCTTGATCGCGATGATGCGCAGCTCTTTCTCGATGTGCTCCCGAGCCACCTTGGGCACGCCTTTAGGCCAACGCTTGCGCGCCCCCTGCTCGGTCAATTCACGCAACCAACTGGCCGACGAATGCCCCTTCGGCACCAACTCTTGCGGGTATTCGTACTGCAGCTGTGAGAAATCGAAGGTGCAACGCCGAGCGATGTTCAGGGTTTCGGCCAGCAAATGCTCGGGATACAGGTCCGCCAACACCGCGCGCGGGCGTAAATGCCGCTCACCGTTAGGGAACAACCGATGCCCGGCCTCGGCCACCGTGGTGTGATGACGGATGGCTGTCATGGTGTCCTGCAGGGCGCGGCGGCCGCGAGCGTGCATGTGGACGTCACCGCAGGCCACCGGGGCAATGGCGAGCGCATCGGCCAGCGACAGCAGTGTATTGAGCCGCTGTCGGTCGTCAGGACCACAATGCAGCTCGACACCCAGCCACAAGGTCTGCGGAAAATGCCCACACAACCAGTCGCCCTGCTCGCGACGGCTTTCGACGGACTGGTCCAGATCCGGCAACCACAGCGCCAACAAACCTTCGAGGGGCGTGTCGAAATCTTCGCGCATGAGCCGGTATTCGCCCTTCTTGCTGCGCCTTCGACCCTGGGTGATGAGCTTGCACAGGGCCTGATACCCGACGAGGTTCTCGGCCAGCAGCACCACTTTAGGCCCGTTTTCGAGGGTGATTTCACTGCCGACGATCAGCGGAATTTCGCACTTGATCGAGGCCTGCCACGCCCGCACGATCCCCGCCAGCGTGCACTCATCGGTGATAGCCAAGGCCTGATAGCCATGCAGCTTTGCCCGCTCGAACAGCTCCTGCGCACTGGAGGCCCCGCGCTGAAAACTGAAATTCGATAGGCAGTGCAGCTCGACATACTCGCAGCTCATGCGAACCATCCGTGCAGCAACAGGCCGCTGTCACCCACACTGCGATAGGCCCAGCCGCGCAGGCCGTTGCAGGTTTCGACGAGGTAGTAATCGCGGCGCACATCCCCGCCATCCCACCAGCCGGACTCGATACGCTCGGGTCCGGCGAGCACGCGCACGCCAAGGTCGGTCAGTGGCTCCGGCTCACGCAGCAGCCAGCCCGGACGCGGCACCGGGTTGATACCGGCGGCAGGCCTGCTGAGCGAAGCCGGCTGCCAGGCACATTCAGGGCGATGGTCGGCGTGAAAGCTCAAGCCACTGACCGAGTCGTCCCCCAGCCGCGCCCGCAAGCGTTCGCGCAATTGCTCCCACGGCAGGCTCTGCTGCGGGCGATCGTCGAACAACTCGCGATGGGACGGCACGAACGCGGGCAGATCCCTGGCCAGCAACTTCAAGGCCCGCACGGGCGACGGCACGACCACCTGCTCCAGACGCCCGCGCGCCAGCTCGAAGAGCATGTTGGCCTCGCGCTCGGCACTCAACAGGCCCACTGGAATCAGCGTGTCCGGGGCCGTACTGCCGACGCTGGGCACGTGCTCCAGATGAATGACGAAACGCTGCGCGCCACTGTCCCGCCCGCCGAGAAACAGCGCCAGATCGGCAATCATGCGTTTGAGCGGAAACAGCAGCGCTTGATGGGATTCCACGTCGAAATTCAGCTCGATGCGCGTCTCGAAGTGATCCGGCGGCAGGTAACACTCCAGCGCCACGGGCCTGCGGCCGAGCAGCGTGTCGAGGTGTTGCAGCACCTGCGCCGGGAAGCGCCGGGCCAGGGTATCGCGGGGCAAGGCCAGTACCTGGCGCAACCGATGCAGCCCCATGCGCGCGAACGCCGTTGAAACCTCTGTCGACAAGCCCAGGCGATTGACCGGCATCTGCTCCAGCACCTGTTGCAGGGTGTCCGGGCAGGTCACCACCAGCCCGTCATGGGCGTTGGCCAGCATCCGCGCAGCCACAGGATTGGGCGCGGCGACAATGCGATGGCTGAATCCCATGGCGGTCAGCTCCTGCCGAAGACGCGCCTCGAACACCGGCCACGGGCCGAACAGGCCGAAGCTGGACTCGACTTCCATGAGCAACACACGGGGGTATTTCAGGCTGACTTGCGAGCTGAAACGATAGGCCCACGCCGCCAGCAAGCGGTGCCAGTGTTCGGTTTGCGCGGGGTCGTATTCCACGGTGTCGAATTCGCGGGTCATGGCGTGAGCCGCCGTCAGCGACTGGCCAGCTCGCAAGCCCAGCTCCTGTGCGGCGGCATTGACGGTTTGCAGCACACGACGTTGGGCCGTGCCGCTGATCAGGGCCAGCGGTTTTTCAGGTTCGGCGCGACGGCGCATGACGCCGTCCAGCGCCAGTTGCGGCAGCAGGACACAAGCCCAGAGCATGGAAACCTCAAGGCCCGGTGGTGAAAGGAATGGGGGAAGCAGGCGCCAGCCCGCCTCGGCACTTGAGCACGCGCAGTTGGCTGGGGCGCAGGTCGATGGCCAGGCGCAGGGCCGCAGGCGACGGGTTGGCAGCGGCCTGTTGCCCACGACAGGCGAACGCCAGGGTTTCTCCGGTTTCGGCGGCCACCTGCAAACGCCGCAAGGCGCGGTCATCGACCTTGCCCGGCCAGCACAGCACCGCGCCGCAACTGCCCGAACGCAGGCATTGCTCGACGGCCCACAGGGCATCGGTGTCGCTGGCCTGAATCACCGACAACTGGCGCAGATCCACGCCCGCCGCCTGCCAGGCCTGGGGATACGGCACATGAGGCGGCGCCACCAGCACGATGCGCTCACCCTTGTCGGCCAGCCGCGCCAGGGTCGGCCATAACAGACGCAACTCGCCGCTGCCATGGGCCGGGATGAGGATTTCCGTCAACGCTGCGGGCGGCCAGCCGCCAATGGGCAAGGCCGCATCGAGCAAGGCATGGCCAGTGGGTTGCGCGGCAACCGGCTGAACCTGTGCTCGGCCTTTCCAGACCCGACGCTCGTCCAGCAGCGCGTCGAGGCTGACCACCGCGCCCATCATTCCCGGCGCACCAGCCCGCAGAACACGCCTTCAATGGCGAAGTCCTGATCGGGACGCACGACGATGGGGGCATAAGCAGGGTTGCGCGGCAACAGGCGGAACTGGTTGTCGCCGCGCTCTAGGCGTTTGATGGTCACTTCGCCATCGAGCCGCGCCACGACGATCTGGCCGTCCTTGGCGTCGGCGCTTTGCAGGATGCCGACCAGATCGCCGTCGAAGATGCCGTCTTCGATCATGGAGTCGCCTTTGACGCGCAACAGGTAGTCGGGAATGCGCAGAAAGGTGCGGCTGTCGAGGGTGAAGGTGTCGTGGGTGTCGATGTCGGGGCCGATGGGAGCGCCGGCGGCGACGCGGCCGAGGACGGGAATGTCGAGCATTTCGGCGCGGCGTTTGTGTTCGACGAGGCGGATGCCTCGGGCCTGATTGGCGGTGACTTCGATGAAGCCGGCTTCGGTGAGCGCGACGATGTGTTTGCGCGCGACGCTACGGGAAGCGAATCCGAAGGCTTCGCAGATTTCGGCGAGGCTCGGTGGCTGGGCGTTTTGGGCGATGCGGTCACGGATAAACGTGAGGATGGCAGCGCGTCGGGGGGATAGAGTCGTCATGGAGTACATTTGTACTCTTTTCGATAGGTTCTGGCTAGTGCTACTCATCGCACACGACCTGAGCCGTTGCCTTTGATCTTGATCTTGGGACGCGCCCTCACAGACACCGCAAAACGCGACTTGGGTGCAGGCCGAGTGCAGGCGCCGCGCAGTGGGTCGAGCCGCAGGATGCGGCGAGAGCGCCGGGACAGGGACGTCC